>Ga0065709_1005922_pt1 | contig 44663 bp, 31 predicted proteins | sample Hoacrofraction14_2_FD_59096 | JGI IMG/M metagenome (GOLD analysis project Ga0065709, IMG submission 59096) | Hoatzin crop microbial communities from Cojedes, Venezuela, sample from fiber fraction 14 v1 | ecosystem: Host-associated > Birds > Digestive system > Esophagus > Crop | place: Venezuela...
TGCTGACCAAAATAAATTAATTTGGTTTTCGATAATCTTTACAAAATCTGATTTTTTGCGACATTTCGGGTAAAAATAGCCTTAAAAATGGTATTTTGGTGGAGGGTTGAAAAACAATCCTCCATCACTTAATTCCCTGTAGTTCAGAATATTGGATATGGTGGTGGAGGGTTTTCGAAAAAAACGCAAAAAATTTTGGAAATCAGCAAAAAAAAATCTACACGAAAACTCGTCGAGTTTTGCTATATGGCAGCGCCCACTAATTATATACTTAAACGTAGCATAGATTAATATTCATTTGCGAAGCTTGACAAATACTACATTTTCGGGAGGTGAAAATGGCATTTTTGAGAGATGAAAATGGTGTTTTCAGCATCCCAAAACATAGTATTTCCCTCCACTACTTAATTATAGTAATGGAGGGAAACGCAAAAAATATTGTTCCGCTGAAAGCATCCTTGCGGAACGATATAACTATTTCACTTTCAGATCAAGTTTCGCCGTTTTAAGGTCGGGAGCCTTGGCGGTGATCACTACGTTAAGAGCATCCGTTCCGGTCTTATCTCCTCTGACGATAAGAAGAGCCTTGCCGTTGAAAGCCATACGATGAGCATTCTTCGATTGTCCGAGATAATCATCAGCCTTGAAGCGTTCCATAGATATAGGATTGCCGTTGTCGGTGCTCTCGATTCTGGCGGGACCTTCTACATTAAAACGGATCTCATTATCTGCACGAGGACAGAGATTTCCTTCGCTGTCCACCACCTCGACAGTGATGAAAGCCAGTTCGTTTCCTTCGGCATCGAGAGTGTTCTTGTCGGCAGTAAGACGGAGAGTGTATGGAGAGGAAGCCGTGCGGACAGATTGTTCTGCGACCGTCGTTCCATTCTTTCTTGAGACGACCTTCACCTCACCCGGTTCGAAGACGACACGCCACATCACGTGATAGTCATGAGGACCCTTAGTTCTGACGCCCTGACTCTTTCCATTGACAAAAAGTTCCACCTCGTCGGCCTGGTTGTAATAACACCACATATCGACCGAGTCACCTTCGATCCAGTTCCAATGGGGGAAGAGATGCAGCACTGTCTTGTCGGTCCACTCACTCTGATACATATAATAAACGTCCTTGGGGAATCCGGCAAGATCGATGATTCCGAAATAACTGCTGCGGGCAGGGAATCCGTATGGTGTCGGTTCGCCGATATAGTCAAAACCTGTCCAGATATACTCTCCCGCGCAATATGGAGTATGCTTTACGAGATCCCAAGTCTCTTCATGAGTATTGCCCCATTTCACGCGGCTGTGGTCGTAGGCGGAACACTGGAACGACGGATCGGTATACGGCAGCCACCATTCCTGCGGGGCCACGATGAGTGAGTCGCTCGGCATCACGTAGTTGCCTCGGGTCTGAATCGAGCTCACCGACTCGCTGAGCATAAACGGTTTTCCGGGGAAATTGCGAGGCACATTAGCAACCTCGTAGTTATGATAATTGAATCCGATGACATCGAGCGCCCCGCTACGGAAGAGATGATTCGTCGGCGACGGTTCGTTGCATCCTGCGGTAACGGGTCGGGTATTGTCATATCTGCGCGCGATATCCGCCAGATGGATTGTCAGTTTGGAATTGATGCTCAGTCCTTTGGCTACCTCGTTCTCGTCGTCAGTCTTATGTCCCTGATTGAGGATGAGGTTAGCCTGTTCAGCCGATAAGGTGTCTGCATCAGCCGACGACCACTGTTCGAGCACCTCATTACCGATGCTCCACATTATTATCGAGGGATGGTTTCTGTCGCGCAGCATCATATCCGCCAGATCTCGCTCATGCCATTCGTCGAAGTATAGGCTGTAATCGTATTTCGTCTTACGGCGATGCCACATATCGAAAGCCTCATCCTGCACCATGATACCCATCGTATCGCACATATTAAGCAGTTCGGGAGCGGGAGGATTATGGGAACATCTGACGGAGTTGCATCCCATATCCTTCAGAATCCGCAGCTGCCGGTAGAGAGCATCTTCATTGACAGCGGCTCCGAGACTGCCGAGATCATGATGATTGCATACTCCGTTGATCTTCATATTCTTGCCGTTGAGGAAGAATCCCTTCTGCGCATCGAAAACGATGGAACGGATACCGAAAGTAGTCTCCTCGGTATCGATCACTTTCGATCCTTGTTTGAGAATTGTCTTCAACCGGTAGATATTCGGTGATTCTGTAGACCATAGAACAGGATCGTCGAGATGATATTCAGCCACGACGGAGCGCTTCTGTCTGTCGGTATATTCTTCATCCGGAGTCATTGATGCCGGAGAGGAGATACTTTTTGACAGAGTGATCGTCTTGGTGGAAGATGAAACAGTTTTCCCTGACGGATTGATGACCGACATCACTACGCTATATTTCTTTCCAGCCTGTCCGTCGACAGTGGCAGTCGCCTTGATATCGGCCGTTCCGTCGCTCTTGAGCACCGGATCGACGTGTACTCCCCATTTATCTATCCTCGCCTTGGAGGATTTCTTCAGATACACATGTCGGTAAATGCCCGAACCGCTGTACCAACGGCAGTTGGGCTGGTTTTTGTTGTCCACCCTCACTGCGATAGTATTGTCACCTCTCTTGTTGATATACGGCGTAATCTCATATTCGAAAGATATGAAACCATAAGGGCGACGGCCTACTGAAGTACCGTTGATCCATACTTCCGAATTCATATACACCCCGTCGAAATAGATAAAATATCTCGAATCCTTATCCTTGTCGTCGAGATTGAAATGCTTGCGATACCATCCTGTTCCTCCGGGCAGGGCTCCTCCGGAATTACCGCATGGAGCACTGGCAGAGAAATCGCCCTCTATAGACCAGTCGTGAGGGAGGCTGAGCCTGCGCCAATGACCGTCGTTATAATCGCCAGCCGACATTGTCGCGGAGTCGGCAAGAATGAAGCGCCAGTCCTTGTCGAAATTAATCACGTCGGATGCCTGTACACTATTCTCTGAGAAAAGCAGAAGAGCCAGCATGAGCAGGCCCTTCCACTTGATATTCCTTATTGTCATAAATTACAGATTTACTGTTACTTGTTTGCCGCTATACTCAACCATCTTTCCTTCGGGATTGTCGAGATTCAGTTCGCGGGGATTGGAAGCATCCACGAGCACCACATTGAAACGGCGATTCTTCAGCATACCCTTGAACGAACCCTTGCGGGCACCGATGGTAACGCTCTTCTTAGCATTGTCGAAATGAATGTCGATAGTGGCATACTTGCCCTTCTCGTAGTTGTAGTTGACGCCTTCGTCCTCGTAGAGCTGGAAGTCGCCATCCTTGCCGGCATATATATAGAGATTAATCAGCTCGGCCGGTTTTTCATCCGTCCATTCCATCTCCGGTCCGAAGGGGATGATAGCACCCTCGCGCACGAATACGGGAATACGATCGTAAGGAGCATCAACCATCATCGACTGTCCGCCGCTGATATGACGACCGGTATAAAGATCATACCAACCTGTCTGTTTCGGGAAATACACCTCGCGCGAGCGGTCTTTGTATTTAGCCACGGGGCAAGCCATGAACGCCGGTCCGAACATCCACTGGTCGGCGATATCGTTCACCTTGCTGTCGCCTGCGAAATCCATCACCAGACCTCTCATCATGGTATAGTCGCTGAAGTGCACCCATCCTGCCATAGAATAGAGATAAGGCATCATGCGATAACGGAGCTTGTCGTAATACACGATGCTCTTGTATGCCGGATGGTTGTCGGGAGCGATGTTCCACACCTCGCGAGTAGGCCACTGCCCGTGAGTACGATACAGCGGCACGAAGCACCCGAACTGATTCCATCGCGTCTGCAGCTCTCTCCATTCTTTGAGATCGTTGTTCTCGTAACCCGTCTTGTCGAAATACTGCTGTGCAGCCTCATATCTCTTCTCCACGCAGAAGCCGCCGATATCCATTCCCCAGAAAGGCAGTCCGCACATAGAATAGTTAAGACCTGCCGACATCTGAGCTCTCATATCCTCCCATCGTGTGGCGATATCACCGCTCCATGTAGCGGTAGAATAGCGCTGTTCTCCGGCGAAACCGCTTCTGGTAAGAAGGAACACGCGGGTATTGGGATTCACGCCTCTCTGTCCGTTGTAGATAGCATCGGCGTTAACGATACTGTAAGCATTGAAATATTCTGTCGACGATCCGAGAGCTGTAGGTCCGCAGAGCGCCTTGCGATAACTGATAGGAGTACAGTCGCGCACGTTGGGTTCCGATGCATCCATCCACCATGCGTCGATGCCTTTGTTATATCTCGAATAGAGAGTCTTGTCCATCTGATCCCAGAACATCTTTCTCGCTCCGGGAGCGTAAGCGTCGTAGAAGCCGGCGACATATCCGAGCCAGTCGTGGATATCATCCTTCACCGCCTGGTTATACATCCATCCGTTTTTGTCGAGGGCTTTGAAATGATCGGTAGTCTTGTAGAACTTAGGCCAGACGCTGATCATGAATCTTCCGTGCATGGCGTGCACGCTGTCGAGCATAGCCTGCGGATTGGGATAGCGTGACTGTTCGAACTCATGAGTACCCCAGTCGGGAAGAGGCCAGTAGTTCCAGTCCTGCACGATATTGTCGACGGGGATATGCCGTTTGCGGAATTCAGCCAGTGTCTCTTCGATCTCGCCCGATGTCTTATATCTCTCGCGGCTCTGCCAGAAACCGAGGGTCCACTTCGGGAACACCTGTGCCTTGCCGGTAAGAGTACGGTATCCGCTTATCACCTCGTCCATATTGTTTCCCGCGATGAAGTAGTAATCCATATCACGGCTCATCTCGCTCCAGATGCTTATCTGATTCTTCTTCAGGTCGGTGGAAGGATTGGCCACGCGCAGTCCGCAGTAGCTCTCTCCGCCGTCGGGCTCCCATTCGATTCTTATCTGAGTCTTTTCATTCTTATTCATGTCGAAGGAGAATTTCCAAGCGTTGGGATTCCAAGCCGTACGCCAGCGCTCGGGAACCACCTCTTTCCCTCCGAAGAATACTTTTATGTATCCCGCGTAGTAGAGGATGAAGTTATATGTCTTAGTCGCCGGAGCCTCGATGAATCCTTCGTATACCACATTGGAACCGTTGAGTTTGAATCCTTCGGGTAGTCTTTTCAGTTCGAAGATATTCTCATAATAGATAGAATCTTCGTTGCGCACCAGTTTCAAGCCGTCTTCATCGACATAAGTACCGGTAATCGTTCCTTCGGCTCCGAATCTGTCGTAGAGTTTGAACACCTCTCCGAGCTGTCTGTAGTTCGACGGATTTCCCCATCTGCAGAGCGAATAAGAATCCCAGAGAATACCGTAGTTGCGATTGCTGATAACGAAAGGCACCGACACCTTGGTATTATACTGGAACAGCTCTTCGTTTACGCCTTTATAGTTATAGTCCTCCGACTGATGCTGTCCGAGGCCGTAGAATGCCTCGTCGTCATCGCTTTCGAAGAGCGCTCTCCACGACCATCCGTTGCGCTGTTCGTCGGAGAGGATTTTATCCGGATCGTCATCGATATGTCTTACGCCGATATCGGCGGTAGGCACGCGATAGGGAGTGAGCGTTTTTCCGTTGTCAGCCTCTTTGAGAAGTCTCTTTCCCTGGGCGTCGAAGAACTCGATCTTGCCGGAATTCTTATTGACCACCGCTTTTACGTTTTTGGCTTTCACCGTCACCTCCTGTCCGCTTTCCGAGACGTCGACCGACGGTTTTGCCTTCTGCGGCACGATGATAAGACTCTGTTTCTGCGGGAAGACATCTTCGGCGGTGGCCTCCACGCGGATGATGTTGTCGTTAATCACTTGCAGTCTGACCAGTTTCGGTCCGTTGTTAGTAGCCTTAAGACTGACGGTTACTGCATTACCGTCTTTATCGAATCCTGCAGCGCCAGCGGATAAGGCGGCGGCAAACAGGACAGACGTAGCTATCAGTTTTAGTTTCATCATTAGTATATTTTGTTAATTCTGTTATTTCGATATTTGGCTGCGGTAATCATTCGCCATGATGCCGTACATGCCATAGAAGAACGCTTCGAATTCCTCTTTTCTCTGGAATCCCGACTGATATGCCACCTCGCTGACGCCGAGCTTAGTCTCCCTGAGCAGTCGTGCCGCCCCTCTGAGTCGGGTGACGTAGATCAGTTCCTGCGGAGTGAGTCCTGTTGCGGATATCACCTTTTTATATAACATCAGTCTGGATATTCCGAGGTACGACACGAGCGATTCGACGGTAAGATCGAAGCTCGACATATTTTCGCTGATATATTTCACGGCGTTGTCGACGATTTTCCTGTCGGCGGGCGATACTTTCAGCGGCACTTCCCTTATCTGCAGTTTGGCTGGCGATCCCTCTTTGCTCCATTTTATCAGATTCAATATCCTGATAGCCACCATATCGATATTGAAGGGCGCGTAGAGATAGTCGTCGGCCCCGGAGTCGTGGTCGGCCTGGAGCTGTTCCTCCGTGACTCTTCCTGCGAGCATCATGAAGGGGATTGAGGCTGTCTCCTGATTCTCTTTGAGCGTTCTGCAGAGCGTATTGCCGTCCATTTCGGGCATCACCACATCGGAGATTACGATATCGGGTTTCTGCTGGGAGATCTTTTCCAGCGCCTCTTTTCCGTTGCGTGCGGTGGAGACTCTGAATCCTCTTCTTAGCGAATGAGCCACGAATGATCTGAAGTCTTCACAGTCGTCGACGAGCATGATACTGTACATGTGATCCTCGTCGGTTATTTTGTCGAGTTTTACCGTCTCCTTGTCATCATTCACGTTATTCAGCGTGATGAGCGGTGTATCGTCGTTAAGTTCCTGCAGGTCATCATCATGCCGGATAGGCAGTCGTAGTGTGAACACCGTTCCTCCTCCTTCGTTGTCCTTCACTCCGACGGAGCCACCGTGCATCTCGACGAAGTTTTTCACCAGCGTGAGTCCCACTCCGCTTCCGTCGAGCTCTTCCCCTCTGTTATTATGTCCTTTGTAGAATCTCTCGAAGATATGCTCCTTGTCGTCGTCGCTTATTCCGGAACCCTTATCGGCGCATTCGATGATGATGAAATCGTCGCTATCGTCGTCGGAAGTGTTGTTGTCGTCGATCTTCATCGACACCTCGACCGAACCTGTTTCGGGAGTATACTTGAAGGCGTTGGAGAGCAGGCTGTTGATGGTCTTGCTTATCTTCTCGTCGTCGAACGACATTCTGAGCGACGGTATTTCGGAATAGAATTCCAGTTCCGTGCTTTTCGATGTAAGCATCTTGAAGGTGTTGCAGAGCGTGCGCACGTATCCGACGATATCACCGGTGACGAGATTGAGTTCGAGCAACTGCTTGTCGGCTCTTCTGAAGTCGAGCATCTTATTGACCATCGATAGCAGTCGTTCTGCATTCTGATATATGGTGAGGAGTTCTTTGCGGTGTTTGTCGTCTTTCTCCTTGTTGAGCATCGACACTACGGGCGAGATGATGAGCGTCAGTGGAGTGCGCAGCTCGTTACTCATACTGGTATAGAAGTTCATCTTCATGTCGTCCATTTCCAGTTGCTGTTCCACCTCCGACCGTATCTTCTGCATCTTGGCTCTAGTACGTCGTTTTTGCGTGAACCGTTTGTAGAGATTGTACACGGCGGCAAGTCCGAGCAGAGCGTAGATGAGATAAGCCCACCACGTGCGATACCACGGCGGCAGGATGGTAATGACGAGCGTGCTCACGTCGGAGCATATCTTTCCGTTGTCTACGACGGCCTTCACGTGCAGGGTGTAGCGTCTCGGCGAGAGATTGGTGAACTGCACTCCCGCTATTCCCTGCGATGTCTGCACCCAGTCGCTGTTGAATCCGTCGAGTTTGTATAGGAAGCGTGTGGTCTCAGGCTTCATGCAGTGGTCGCTGGCCATAAGTATGGTGAACGCCTTGGCACTATTCGGCAGTTTTATCTCCCGTGAGAAGTCGATGGCCTCGTGAAGGATCATTTTTCCGTTATACTCCTGACCCACCTTGACGATATCATCGAAGATCTCGAGTCCTGTAAAGATCACTTTCGCCTCGCGCTGAGTCTTGGCGAGCGATTTGAGGGAGATGACGTTCACTCCGTCGGTTCCTCCGATATATACATTACCTTCTTTCGATATGAGCAGCGAACGCTGGTTGAGCTGACCTTTCATCAGTCCGTCGCTGTAGGAGTAAGTATAGGTATGGAACACCCACTTGTCTCCTTCGCCTTTCGCCACTTTCACATTGGTGACACCCTTTGCTGTGGTGAGCCACACCACTCCGTCGGAAGTCTCGGCCGAGGCGCAGATCATAAGATCTTTGAGTCCGTAGCTCATGTCGATCACCTCGAGCTGGTCGGTATCAGGATCGTAAACATTCATTCCCGAAGGAGTGCTCATCCAGACGAGTCCTCTGGAGTCGACCATAATATGATTTATCATCGGGCTGGAGAACGGTCTTCCGGAGCGCGTGGCGTTGTTCACCTCGATACGCTCCTTGCTGTCGTGGTTCATTATGGTGAAGTTGGCGGCGTGGCCGATGATGAGGTTGCCCACTCTGTCGAGACACATCGACGGCACATAGTCGGAGATGAGTCTGCCGTTGGCTGTATTATAATTGGCGAACGCCCCGTTGGCGGGATTGTAGCACTGAATACCGTCGGCGAGCGTTCCGAACCATATCTTCTTGTCGGGAGATTCGATCACCGACCATACGTTGTCGCTCACGAGTCCTCCGGGAGAGGCTCTGAGTGCTTTGAAACTGCCGTTCTTATACTGCGTTACGCCACCGCCGTAAGAGCCGAACCAGAGCGAGCCGTCGCTTGCCAGGGCGGAGCAGACCACGGCGTCACTTCCGAGATGAGTCTGCGCCTTGGTGAATGTCGTTCTTTCTCCGCTTCGTGGGTTGTATCTTATTATGCCGCTCTCGTTGGTGGTAAACCAGACCATTCCCTCTTTGTCCTGCACGATAGACGTGACGTCGCCCATATCGAGCAGCCTGAACTTCTGGATATACTCCGAATAGTAAGACAAACCGGCCTTGTAAGTACCTATCCACACCGTCTTGAAGCGGTCGATGAGAATGCAAGTCTGAGTGTTATCCGAAATCGACGTGTCATCGTATTTGTAGTTGACGCAAGTCTTGATGCTTTTCGACTTGTCGTCGACAACGAGCAGGCCTCCGTGATCTGTGGCCAACCACAGTCTGCCGTCGTAATCCTCCTTCACGTCGCGCACGGAGTAGTCTGTGGCAGCCGCAGCGAATCCCCTGAATCTGAGGAACGAGCTCAGGCTGTCGTGCCATCTCTTCTGCGTGGCGTCGCGCACTGCGAAATGCCCTCCGCCGTATACGAAGATATTACCGTGGCTGTCGGCGAAGCAGCGGTATTCGAGGTTCTCCCCGTAAAGGTCTTTCAGGTGGGAATCCCTGTCGGTGAATCTGTTTTCCGTAAGATCGAAAGTGCATATTTCTCCCGAGCGGAATGCTATGACGATCTGATTGTCGCCGTATTGCGCCATGGAGAAGATTCCTCCTCCGCGAATCACGTTCCTCCCGTCGCCCACATCGATATTGATTGTTTTGGTATCTCCGTAAGGAACGAGGAAGAGTCCTTTGTCGCGGATGCAGAACCAATAGTTTTTCTTCTGGTCGATGAATATGTTTTCGAGATATCCGCTGAGGTTGTACTGCCGGAGGATCTTTGCCGAGTCGCCGACGAACTTTTCCGTCTTGACGTTGAAGATACAGTATCCGTTTGATGTGCCCACGACGATATTTCCGTCGCCGTCTTCAGCCAGTGTGTTGATATAATTGCCTTTCAGCGCTGTGGAATCATTCTGATCGGAGTAGAACACCTCGTAGCGGAATCCGTCGTAGCGGTTAAGTCCGGAGTAGGTGCCGATCCACAGATATCCGCGCGAATCCTTGAGCAAGCAGTTCACCTGATTGATCGAGAGCCCGTCGGTGGTATCTAGCCTGCGGAATTTGATATCCGGTATGGCAGACAATGCCGGCATGACGATTGCCAGCAGCAGACATGTTATTATTATCCTTCCGGTGTTAACCTTATTCATCAGTACTATTGTAATCAAAGCGCAAAGTTACGAAAAAAGTGGCGAAAAACGGCTTCTCGCGGGTTAATTTATATTAATCGCCCGTATGTTTACTGCTACTTTCCCTTATTTCGAGTATCATCGGCACCACCTCGTGATGCAGTTTCGTATCTCCGTTGAGATGTCCCATAAGCAGTTCGCAGGCTCTTTCCCCCGTTTTGTGCGCCTGATCTTTGATCACCGACAGCCGAGGCGTAGTGAACCGGGAGTATTCGGCATCGGTGAAACCTATCAGTGCCACGTCGTCGGGAATAAGTAGTCCTTCGCTCTTTATGGCGTCGAAACAGGCGTAGGTGATGATATCGTTGAATGCGATGACAGCATCGGGACGGTGGTCGGAGCGGATCATCTCCACGACCTTTTCCCTTGCCACGTCGTAATCGATCTTATTGCACGCCACGAGTTCGCGGTCGATGGGGATATGGCTTTCCCTGAGCGCCTCGAGATATCCGTGCTTTCTTCTCCTCACCATGTCGAGATGATTAGGCCCGCCGATGAAGGCGATCCTTCTGCTTCCCGTATCTATCAGATGCTGTGTGGCTTTCTGAGCCGCCACATCTCCGTCGGCAGTCACCGAGGAGAAGAGTTCGGGCAGACAGGTGCGTGCAAAAAACACGAGCGGCACTCCGAGTTCGTGGATCTTCTGGAAGTGGGTGTAGTCTTGCGAATCCTGCGCCAGACAGGCGATGATGCCTTCCACGTGCATGGTGAGGAAGTTGTCGATCACCTTTTTCTCCAGTTCGTGGTTCTCATGGCTGTTGGCGCTGATGACGGAATATCCGGCTTTCGTCGCGGCGTCTTCGATACCCTCGAGCACGGTGGCGTAGTAATGCGTGGCGATATTTGGCACTACGACGCCTATCACTCTCGAGGCTCTCTCGCGAAGGCTCCGCGCGAAGGGGTTGGGATGATAATTCATCTCCTCGGCAAGCGCTTTCACCTTGCTGGTCATCTCGGGCCCGATCTCGGGACTGCCTCTCAGAGCGCGCGATACCGTGGCGATGCTCACGTTGAGCCGCTGGGCTATATCCTTTAGTGATGGTCGGCGAAAATTTGTCATATACAGTTCGATTTTTAACCGGTAGCAGTATTATAACTGCAAAGTTAATAAAAAAAAACCTAATCCGCAAACGTTTACGTTCTTTTTTACGAAAAAATCTTTGCATCGGCGGGAAAAAGTGAGTACCTTTGCACCAGGAAAATTCAGAATGAGTAATGAATAGTTGATAATAGGTTAGTTAGAAGTCAGGCTAAATCTGTCGGGATGATAGATTTAGCTTTTTTGTTTTTATGCCTCTTTACCGCCGCATGAAATTTTGAGTGCACTCGAAAAAGATTCCGAGTGCACTCAAAATATATTCTCCCTGTTCCGGGAACTCATTATCACTCCTGATTTGTGGGAATCTCAATCCAGAAGGTGGAACCTACGCCAACCGAGGATTCTACTCCCACCCTTCCGTCGAGATTGAAGGCTATATTCTTGCACACCGACAGTCCCAGTCCCACTCCGTCGGCGAATTCGTCGAGTTTCACGAAGGGCTGGAAGATTCTCTCCTGGTCGCCTTTGGCAATTCCCAATCCCGTGTCCTGCACCCAGATACGGATCTTGCCGTTGCGCGGACTGTCGTATCCGACGGTGATTATTCCGCTGCGCGTGAATTTCATGGCGTTGGTCATGAAATGCTTCAGCACATTGTTGAGGGCCATGATGTCGGATATGATGATACATTCGTCGGAATCGGTATAGCTTCTCACGGATATCGCCGAATTGGAGTTTTTCGATGCATAGTTGTTTGCCACCGAGCGTATGAGGAGGTTGACATTCACTGACGCCTTTCTTATCTTGTCTTTTCCGGCTTCCGAGTCGGCCACGTCGACAAGGCTGTTGAGCTTCTCGGCGAGCATATTGCTGCTTTCGATGATTCTCCTGAGGCAGTCCTGCCGTTCTTGTTCGGTGAGCGACGAGTTCTGCAATACCTGCGCATATCCGCTCATCGAGTTCAGCGGGGTGCGTATCTCATGACTCATGCTGGCCATGAATCTCGACTTCATGCGGCTCGACTCCTCGGCTTTGAGACGCGAATCGACGAGAGCCTGCTCCATATTCTTGCGGTCGTCGATGCGGTGGGTGGCTCCCACGATGCGCTTGGGATGACCGTTGTCGTCGAGCTCGCTGACGATGGCGAAACTCTCTTCCCAATAGAATTTCCCGCTGCCGTCGGGCAGCAGTATCCTGTATTCTATCTGATAGGAGTTTGTCATTCCGCTGCAGATATCGTCGAGCGACTTAGCCACTTTCGCCCTGTCGTCGGGATGCACATTCTTCTGGCTCTGAGTGAATTCCAAGCCTTCGGTGATACCGTGGCTGTCGGAAGTCTGACGATAGTCATAATGTATATGGAGCAGTTTGGAAGGCAGCTCGATAGACCATGTGGCCAGATGCATCACTTTGAGTATCATCTCATACTCCATATTTTCGTCGATGACATCACCCTGCTGCCTGATATTGTCGGAAAGGGTGAAGTTATCACGACGCAGTTTTTTATGATGTATGAGTGCGAGGAGGACGCAGACGAGCAGAACGATCCAGGTGACGACATCCAGATTGAGTGCCGAGGCAAGAGTGATAGTGGTAATATATAATATTGGCATTTCGGCTCTAAAATTTGTATTTGGGCACAAAACTATCAAAAAAAATCGAAACAACAAAAGATTTAACCGAATTGTTTTCTTTTTACGGAAGTTTTTTTGTAAATTTGCACTCAAAATAGAGATTTCGGAAATCCGACAACGAATTATATTAATAAAAGAAAGACAATGGAAACAGAACTGATCGCCAAAACGTTCATGGGACTGGAACCTGTGCTGGCGAACGAATTAAGGGAACTGGGTGCCAAAGACGTCAAGGAAGGGCGCCGCATGGTATCTTTCAAAGGTGGCAAAGAGCTGATGTATCGCGCTAATTTCCAACTGCACACCGCGATACGCATTCTCAAACCGATCAAGAGATTCAAGGCCAAGGATGCCGACTCGGTATACGAGGAGGTGAAGAAAATCGACTGGAGCGAATACCTCAGTCTGGAGAAGACGTTTGCCGTCGACGCGGTAATCTTCTCCGAAGAGTTCAAGCACTCCAAGTTCGTGGCATACAAGATAAAAGACGCTATCGTAGACCAGTTCAGGGAGAATACGGGCAAGCGCCCCAACATCTCCGTGAGCAATCCCGACATCCGTCTGCATATACATATCGCCGACGACGAGGCCACTCTCAGTCTCGACTCCTCGGGCGAGAGCCTCCACCGCCGCGGATACCGCCAGGATACCGTCGCCGCACCGCTCAACGAGGTGCTCGCCGCCGGAATGATCCTCATGACGGGATGGAAAGGCGAGACCGATTTCATCGACCCTATGTGCGGATCGGGAACGCTGCTCGTCGAGGCGGCTCTCATCGCCCGTAATATGAGCCCGGGAATCTTCCGCAAGGAATTCGCTTTCGAGAAATGGCCCGACTTCGACCAGGATCTGTTCAACAAGATCTACGATGACGACTCGCAGGAAAGGGAGTTCAAACATCATATTTACGGATACGATGTCGACCTGAAGGCGGTGAACACAGCACGACTCAACGTCAAGGCGTCGGGACTGTCGAACGATATCACCGTGGAATGCCAGAACTTCAAAGACTTCCAACAGCCCAAGGAGAAGAGCATCATCGTGATGAATCCGCCCTACGGCGAGAGAATAAGCACGCCGAATCTGCTCGCCACTTACAAGATGATAGGCGAAAGGCTGAAACATCAGTTCCTCGGCAACGATGCGTGGATTCTCAGTTACCGCGAGGAGTGTTTCGAACAGATCGGACTCAAACCGTCGATTAAGATTCCGCTCTACAACGGCTCGCTGGAGTGCGAATTCAGAAAATATCAGATCTTCGACGGAAAACTGAAAGACTTCCGCAGCGAAGGGGGCGTCGTGAAGACCGAAGAGGAGAAGCAGGCGATGGCCGAAAAGCATCGATTCAAGAAGAACAGAGAGTTCAAGAAGAGATTCGACAGCGAGGACGAAGATAATGAAGACAGCGACATCAGGTCGTTTAAGTTCCACAGATCGTTCAAAGATGTGAAGGACTACCGCGGCAAAGGCGATCAGAAAGGGCGCGGATACGGTAATAAAAGAAACAGATATGATGAAGAAGATTAATGTTTTAGCCCTCGCGATAATGGCGGTAATGACAAGCTTCGCACAGAAGTCGTTCACTCTCGAAGACCTTAACTTCGGAGGAAAGAACTACAGGCACATGCGCCCGGCAAACAGGTATGCCACATGGTGGGGCGACGAACTCATCAGGCAGGATGCCGAACATTGTTATACGGTAGAAAAGAAAAGCGGCAGGGAATCGCTACTCTTCGACCTCGACTTCATCAACGGAGCCATCGGGGCGAAAACAATCTCCGACAGCATCCATTCGCTCTATTATGCTGAATTCCCCTACCCCGACAAGTCTGTCGTGCTGGTAAGCAACTCGCACAAACGCTATCTCGTAGACTTCGGGAAAGGGAAAAAGACGGTCTGGAGCCAGACGTGCGAAAACGAATCCAACGAGGAATGGAACGCCCAGTCGAAAGCCGTGGCTTTCGTGCGCGACGACCAGCTCTATATCACTGATGACGATGGAAATACACGGCAGCTGACCACCGACGGCTCGCACGACATCGTATACGCGCAAAGCGTGCATCGCGACGAGTTCGGTATATATAAAGGTACATTCTGGAGCAACAAAGGCCGCAAGCTGGCCTTCTATCGCATGGATCAGAGTATGGTGCCCGACTATCCTCTCGTCGACATCACTACCCGCATAGCGTCGACTATTCCGACGAAGTATCCTATGGCGGGGGAAAAGAGCCATAAGGTGACTGTCGGTGTCTACGACCTCGACAACGGCAAGACCATTTATCTCGATGCCGGAGACCCTACCGACAGATACTTCACCAACATAGCATGGAGCCCGGATGACAAGTCGGTGTATCTCATCGAACTGAACCGCGATCAGACGGATATGAAGCTCGATCAGTATGACGCTGCATCCGGAAAGAAAATAAAGACGCTCTACACGGAGCATCACGACAAGTATGTGCATCCTTGCAATCCTATCGTTTTCCTGCCCTGGGACAGCAGCAAGTTTATCCTCCGCAGCGAAAAGGACGGCTACGACCATCTCTATCTCTTCGACACGGAAGGAAAACAACTGAAACAACTGACGAGCGGCGAATGGGTGGTGATGGATCTTCTCGGATTCAATACCAAGAAAAAGAGCGCTATCATCCTTAGCCGCGAGAAAAGTCCGATACAGACGAATCTCTTCTCCGTGGATATCAAAACGGGAAAGCGCACTCTGCTCGACGACGGCAAGGGAGAACACTGCACGGGAACAAGCGACGGCGGTTCGCACGCCAAGAACCTGAGTGCCTCGGGCGCTTTCGTCTGGGATAACTACAGCGAGCCAGACGTGCCCAGAAAGATTGATATCATAAATACGAATACTGCAAAAGCGGTGAACTACTTCACTGCCGACGATCCCTGGAAAGGATACAACGTGCCGGAGATAACATGCGGATCGATAAAGGCTGCCGACGGGAAGACCGACCTCTACTACAGAATGGTGAAGCCCGTAGGATTCGACCCTTCGAAGAAGTATCCTACCGTGGTCTACGTCTACGGAGGCCCCGGACTGAGGAATGTGGACGCCTCATGGCATTACGACATGCGCGGATGGGAACCGTACATGGCACAGAAGGGGTATCTGCTCTTCATCCTCGACAACAGAGGCTCATGCGACAGAGGAAGAGACTTCGAACAGGCTACGTTCCGACAGCTCGGACAGGAGGAGATGAAAGACCAGATGAAGGGCGTCGAATTCCTCAAATCGCTCCCCTACGTCGACCAGGACCGCATGGGCGTTCACGGATGGAGCTACGGCGGATATATGACGATATCGCTGATGACCAACTATCCCGACGTGTTCAAGGTGGGAGTCGCCGGCGGACCGGTCATCGACTGGAAATACTACGAGGTGATGTACGGCGAGAGATATATGGATACTCCGCAGGCTAATCCCGAAGGATACGCCAAGTGCAGCCTGCTCAACAAAGCAGACAAGCTGAAAGGCAAACTGCAAATTATCATCGGCAGCGACGACCCCGTGGTGGTGCCGCAGCACGCGATGTCGTTTATCAACGCTTGTATCAAGGCCGGCACACAGCCCGACTATTTCATCTATCCGGGTGAACCGCACAATATGCGCGGATATAAGAGCGTGCATCTGCACGAGAGAATCACCCAGTATTTCGAAGACTATCTCAAATAAAAAGGATGCGAGTCTTCCGACAACAGTAAGAAAAAGAACAACAAATTGACGCGATTATGAAAATACTATTGCTCGGCTCTGGCGGCCGCGAACACGCTCTGGCATGGAAGATAGCACAGAGCCCGAAAGTGGAAAAACTGTATATCGCCCCGGGAAATGCCGGTATGGGCAATGCGGGCGAGGTGGTGAACATCGGAGTCGGCGACTTCGACAAGATCAAGGAGTTTGTCATCAGTAATAATGTCGACATGCTCGTGGTAGGACCCGAAGATCCGCTCGTAAAAGGTATCTACGACGCCTTCAAAAACGATCCGCAGACCGCTTCGATACCCGTCATCGGACCGTCGAAAGAGGGGGCTCAGCTCGAGGGGTCGAAGGATTTCGCAAAGGCGTTCATGATGAGACATAATATCCCGACGGCGAAATACCGCACATTCAATAAGGAGACTCTCGCCGACGGACTGCAGTTCCTCGATACTCTTCAGCCTCCCTACGTGCTCAAGGCCGACGGGCTATGCGCAGGCAAGGGCGTGCTTATCCTGCCAACGATAGAAGAGGCGAAGAAAGAACTCAGCGAAATGCTCGGCGGTATGTTCGGCAGCGCCTCCGACAATGTCGTCATCGAGGAGTTCCTCAGCGGCATCGAATGCTCCGTGTTCGTGCTCACCGACGGCAAACACTATAAGATCCTCCCCGAGGCGAAAGACTATAAGCGTATCGGAGAGCATGACACGGGTCTCAACACCGGCGGCATGGGCAGCGTATCGCCCGTTCCATTCGCCACGGAGGAGTGGATGAAGAAGGTGGAAGACAGAATCATCAGACCTACCGTCGAAGGACTGGCCGCAGAGGGCATCGACTACAAGGGTTTCATCTTCTTCGGACTCATCAACGTCGGGGGCGATCCGATGGTGATAGAATACAACTGCCGCATGGGCGATCCGGAGACAGAGACGGTGATGCTGCGCCTGAAAAGTGATATCGTCGACCTCTTCGAGGGTGTCGCAGAGGGTAATCTCGACAAGAGAAACATCGAATTCGATCCGAGGAGCGCGGTGTGCGTAATCCTCGTCAGCGGCGGATATCCGCAGGCATATAAGAAGGGCTATCCTATCAGCGGACTCGACAAGGTGGAGGGAAGCATCGTATTCCACTCCGGCACGGCCCTGAAAGACGGAGAGATAGTAACCAACGGCGGACGCGTGATAGCGGTCAGTTCGTACGGACAAAACAAAGACGAGGCTCTGCAAAAATCGTTCCAGGAGGCTCAGAAGATCGACTTCCAAGACAAATATTTCCGTTCGGACATCGGACAGGATCTGTAAATGAGCGACAGAAGGGCACAAAACATAATTGCCGAGAGCAGACTGTTACTTCCCGTAATGGTCTGCTACTCCGCGCTCGTATGGTTTCTCGCCGGTATGGTGGAGCAACGGTGGTATGTGCAGTTCGCCATCTTCATCGTATCAGCATATCTGATGATAGAGCTAAACAACAAAAACGCCCTCATCCGCATCTACAGCCGTATGATGTCTACGGCCTTCGCCGCGCTGATCGTGGCGACCGGGCTCTTCGCATCGCTCTCGGCGGCGATAGTGCAACTGTGCTTCATCCTTTACTATTCCATCGCTTTCACTACTTACCAGGATAAGGATGCGCCGGGACTGACGTTCTACTCCTTCCTGATGATAAGCATCGGAAGCATCTTCTTCCCGCATCTGCTCTACTTCGTGCCGTTTCTGTGGATAGCGATGGCGTTCAGCCTGCAGTCGCTGAGCCTGAGGAATTTCTCAGCGTCGGTATGCGGCCTGCTGCTCCCATATTTCTTCTATGCCGGATATGAACTGTTCCGACAGGGTGACTTCTCAGTGCTTATCGCGAATATGACGTCGCTGACGGAGTTCGACCCGTTAGAAAACATACTAATGGTGCCGATAAACCGCACCGTAACGGTGTTTTTCCTTATCGTGGTATATATCATCGGAGCAGTACATTTCGCACACAACGCCTTCCACGACAAGATCCGCACGAGGATGCTCTTTTATCTCTTCATGTGGATCACTCCCCTGGCGATGGTGTTCCTCATCCTGCAACCGCAGCACTACGATTTCCTCATCCGCATCGTCATCATCAACGTGAGTCCGCTGATAGCTCATTATCTATCGCTTACCCATACCCGGATCACCAACATCAGTTTCTATATCCTCATCGTCGTCTCGTTGCTGATAACAGCTATGAATATATGGATGGAATAATCGAAATACTGATGCAGTACGGATACTGGGGGATGGGGCTCGCCGCGTTCCTGGCAGGCAGTTTCATCCCATGGTCGAGCGAAGCCGTGATGTTAGGGCTCTACGCCGCCGGACTGCAGCCGTGGGGACTGATAGTGAGCGGATCGATAGGCAACGTGCTCGGATCGATGTTCAACTACGCCATCGGACGTATCGGTAATCTGGAGTGGATAGCGAAGTATCTCCACGTGAAAGAGAAAGACCTCGACAAGGCTCGGAAATTCATGGCCGGACGGGGGGCTTGGATGGGATTCTTCGCCTTCCTGCCCATACTGGGTTCGGCGATAACGATACTGCTCGGACTTATGAGGGCCAATATCCCGATATCGGTATTGAGCATCAGCATAGGAAAAATACTGAGATATGTGGTGCTGATATACGGTATTGACTTCTTTTTCGGTTAAAAATGCTTTAACGCTTTGTCGTTTCAACGAAAAGTAGTAACTTTGCACGTCAAATTGTATGTACATATTTTAAAAAGATATCTTGATAATGAAAAATTTTAGACTGGTAGACAATATCTGCGGATGGGTGGCCTTCCTTATCGCCGCCTTCGTATACTGCTCTACTATTGAACCGACAGCCAGTTTCTGGGACTGTCCCGAGTTTATCACTACAGGGTACAAACTGGAAATAGGACATCCGCCGGGGGCTCCGTTCTTCATGCTCACGGCAAATCTGTTCTCGCACTTTGCCAGCGACCCGTCGCAGGTGGCCAAAATGGTGAATATGATGAGCGCGCTGCTCTCCGCTACGTGTATATTGTTCCTCTTCTGGACGATATCCCATCTGACACGACGCCTGCTCATCAACGACTGGAGCGAACTCGACACGAGAAAGATGATCGCTATCGAGGCTTCGGCAATGGTGGGAGCACTCATCTATACCTTCAGCGACACTTTCTGGTTCTCCGCTGTCGAGGGTGAGGTATATGCCTATTCGTCTGCCTTCACCGCTGTCGTGTTCTGGCTGATACTCAAATGGGAGGACCATGCCGACGAACCCCACAGCGACCGTTGGCTCGTGCTTATCATGTATATGACGGGACTGTCTATCGGCGTGCATCTGCTCAACCTGCTTTGCGTGCCGGCTATAGTTCTGGTATGGTACTACCGCCGTTATCCCGATGCCAACCTCAAGGGATCGCTCCTGGCTCTCGCCGTATCGGTGGTGATTCTCGCTGCCGTTCTCTACGGAGTGGTGCCGGGTGTCGTAACAGTGGGCGGATGGTTCGAACTCTTCTTCGTAAATACACTGCAGATGCCGTTCAATACCGGTCTTATCATTTATATCATACTTCTCGTGGCCACAATCATCTGGGCCATCTACGAGACTTACCAGGACAAGAGCGTGAAGAGGCAGAATATCGCTTTCGTGCTGTCGGTAGGCATGCTCGGCATCCCCTTCATCGGATACGGATGGACGGCGTTCTTCACTGGTGTGGTGCTCCTCGCCATCCTCTTCTATATCCTCCGCATCAAGAAGGGCAAGGCTTATCTCATCACCGCAAGAGTGAAAAACACGGCACTGCTCTGTATGCTGATGCTGATGATAGGATACTCCAGCTATGCCGTCATCGTGATCAGATCGGCAGCTAACCCGCCGATGGACCAGAACTCGCCGGAGGATATCTTCACGCTCGGCTCTTATCTCAGCCGTACACAGTATGGCAAGAACCCCCTGCTCTACGGACAGGCTTATACTTCTCAGGTGCAGTTCGAGCGCGACGGTGATATGCTGCGGCCGGTAATGAAGAAAGGTGCTCCTATATACAACAGAAAAGAAAAGGCATTGCCCGACGAGAAGGACTCATACTTCGTAGTGCGCACCGATGACGAATACAAATATGCCCAGAACATGCTCTTCCCGCGTATGTGGGATGCAGGACATGCCAGCTCTTACGAGGCTTGGATGGGCGGCATCGAAGGTTCTACCGTGATGTACGACCGGGGTGACGGCAATCCCGTATCGGTGAAGATGCCGACACAACTGGAAAACCTGCGATTCTTCCTCTCCTATCAGTGTAACTTCATGTACTGGAGATACTTTATGTGGAACTTCGCAGGACGACAGAATCAGATACAGGGACACGGCGAACTGGAACACGGCAACTGGATAACAGGTATTCCGTTTATCGACAACCTGCGTCTGGGCGACCAGTCCAAACTCCCCGACGAGCTCAAAGAAGACAAGGGACACAACGTGTTCTACTGTCTGCCGCTGCTGCTCGGTATCTTCGGATTCATCTTCCAGTCGATGCTGAAAGAGAAAAAGGGAATACAACAGTTCTGGGTGGTGTTCTTCCTGTTCTTTATGACAGGACTCGCCATCGTGGTATACCTGAACCAGACCCCGCTGCAGCCCCGCGAGCGCGACTATGCCTACGCCGGTTCGTTCTACGCCTTCGCTATATGGTGCGGAATGGGCGTGGCTGCCATCATCGAATGGCTGAAGAAGTTCAAACTACAGAGCACGGCCGTCGCCGCTGTCGTAGGCATCGCCTGTCTCTTCGTACCTATTCAGATGGCGTCGCAGACATGGGACGACCACGACCGCTCCGGCAGATATGTATGCCGCGACTTCGGACGCAACTATCTCATGTCGCTGCCCGACAAAGGGAATCCTATCATCTTCACCAACGGCGACAACGACACCTTCCCGCTCTGGTACAACCAGGAGATAGAAGGGGAGCGCACCGACGTGAGAGTCTGCAACCTGAGTTATCTGCAGACCGACTGGTATATCGACCAGATGATGCGGCCGGCTTACGACTCGCCCTCAGTGCCTATCACATGGCCGAGACTGGACTTCTGCGCCGGAACCAACGAATATATAGAGGTGGTGCCGAGTCTTAAGGATCAGGTGAAACAACTCTATAACGACGATCCCGAAAGGATGAAGGCTGCATTCGGAGAAGATCCCTTCGAACTGAAGAATATCCTGGCGCATTGGGTTCGCTCGAAAGATGAGAACTTCCACGTCATCCCGACAGATACTATCTATATCACTATCGACAAGGAGGCCGTAAAACAAAGCGGCGTGATGATTGCCGACAGTGCGGGCATCCCCGACAAGATGGTCATCAATCTCGGCGACAAACGGGCTCTCTACAAAAACGATCTGATGATGCTCGAGATGCTGGCTCAGTGCAACTGGAAACGACCGCTGTATATCGCTACATCGGTAGGCGGCGACAACTATATCTCCAGCCTGCAGAACAACTTCATACAGGAAGGACTCGTAAACCGCATCTCTCCGTTTGTAACCAACAAAAAAGGCGCGAAGAAATTCGACACCGAGAAGGTTTACAATAATGTGATGAACAGATTCAAGTTCGGCGGTATCGACGAGCAGGAACTGTATATCGACGAAACCGTGATGCGCATGTGCTACGGTCACAGAAGACTCATCGCCGACCTCGCCCTCAACCTCTGCGTCGAAGGCAAGGAAGACAAGGCTAAGAAGGTGCTCGACTTCATGGAGAAGAAGATACCGGAATATAATGTCCCCGCCGACTTCAACAGCGGATCGTTCACACAGGCGAGAGCGCTGATTATGACCAAGCAGACCGACAAGGCGAAAGCTCTCATCGACAGACTGTGGAAGAAGTCTGCGCAGTATCTCACGTGGTATCTGTCGCTCGACCAGGATCGATTCATGCAGTCACAGGGCGACTGTCTGATGCATATCTACATCATGCAGCAGCTCGGAATGGCGACAGAGGAGTTCGACAAGGCCGCAGGCGAAAGCATGGCCAAGAAACTCGAGACCTTCGCGAATTCTTATCAGATGCGGGGTGGCAGATTCCGCGAATAAAAAAAATAAAAGTATTCCACTATGCTGATAGAGCAACCCGCTAAGTGGTTGCGATGGATATACCCCAGAGCGACTTGGAGAATGGACCGTCACGAAAAGGCTGTTTATCTGACCTTCGACGACGGGCCTATCCCCGAGTCGACTCCTTTTATCCTGGAGACGCTGAGACAATATGACGCCAAAGCGACGTTCTTCATGGTGGGACAAAACGTGGAGAGATATCCCGAGCTCTTCGACATGATCAAGGCCGAAGGACATCAGGTGGGAAACCATACCTACAACCACATGGGAAGCATGAAGCATGGCATCAAGGAATACAGCACGAATGCCGAAAAGGCCGACGCGCTGATCCACAGCCATCTCTTCCGCCCGCCCCACGGATGGATGCGGCTCGGACACTATGCATGGCTCGGACGCAAATATCAGATCGTGATGTGGGATCTCGTCACGCGCGACTACTCGAAATGGATGACGGCGCAGGGGATACTCGACAACGTGAAGAAATATTCGCGCAACGGTTCGATAATCACGTTCCACGACTCACTCAAAAGTATCGAAAAACTCCATTTCGCGCTGCCCAGGGCGCTCGAATGGCTCAAAAACGAGGGATACGAATTCAGAGTGTTCGAATAGCTCCCTGACGGAAAGACAGTGGATAATGAACGGAAAGATCAACTATCAGCGACAGCTCGACGATATCATCGCAGGGATGGAAAAGGACAACACGGCGGCGCCGAAAGTGCTCCTCCACAGCTGTTGCGCTCCCTGCAGCAGCTACTGCATGGAATATCTCGCCGAGCATTTCGAACTGGGCGTGCTGTATTTCAACCCTAACATCAGCGAGGAGGAGGAATACAACAAGAGAATAGCGGAACTGAAAAGACTCGTCGGCGAGATGCACTTCCGGCATGAGGTGAAAGTTATCGAGGGCAGATACGATCCGCAGGAATATTTCGATGCCGTGAAAGGACTCGAGGCTGAACCCGAAGGAGGCGAACGATGCTTCGTGTGCTTCAGACTTCGACTAAGAGAGGCTGCCGAATACGCCAAAAGACTGGGATACGACTACTTCACTACGACACTCACTATCAGCCCGCTCAAAAACGCGGCCAAAATAAATGAAATAGGAAACAGCATCGCGGAGGAATTCGGTGTGAAATTCCTCCCGTCGGACTTCAAGAAGAAAAACGGATACAAACGTTCGATAGAACTCTCCAACGAACATCATCTGTACAGACAGAACTACTGCGGCTGTATCTTTTCCAAAAGAGACTAAACGGTAATCTCGCCGCTGCCGAAACAACGATGGTGATCTTCGTCGTATATCACGCAGAACTGACCCGGAGCCACTCCCTGGATCAGCTCTTCGGCATGTACGGTATACTTCCCATCGCCAGTTTTTTCCAGCGTCGCCGGATGATACTCCGGAGTATGACGGATCTTGAATCTCACCTTCGACGGAAGACTGTCGACAGTGAGGAAATGGAAATCATGTATCGGGAAGTCTTTCTTATACGCCGTAAGCGGCTCGAAGCCCTTGCTCACATACAGGATATTGTTCTCCATATCCTTCTTCACGGCATACCACGGACCGCCGCCGAAACCCAATCCGTGGCGCTGGCCGATGGTATGAAACCATAATCCCTTGTGCCGGCCGATCTTCTTTCCCGTCTCAAGCTCCAGCACGTCACCGGGATTCTCGCCCACATAACGGCGGATATAGTCGTTGTAGTTGATCTTCCCGAGGAAGCATATCCCCTGAGAGTCCTTTCGCTTGGCATTGACGAGATGCTCCCTCTCGGCGATAACGCGGACTTCGTCCTTCTGATAATGACCGATGGGGAATACGGCCTTCTCCAACTGCCATTTGTATATCTGAGCCAGGAAGTCGGTCTGGTCCTTCACGGGATCGGGACTGGTGGTGAGCCATTTCCGTCCCTCAGCGTCGGTCTCCGTCTGAGCGTAATGCCCGGTGGCGATAAGGTCGTAGTCATGACCCGCCTTGGCATCGAAAGCGCCGAACTTGATAAGACGGTTGCACATCACGTCGGGATTGGGGGTGAAACCGCTCTTCACCTTGTCCATGGTATAACGGGTCACCTGATCCCAGTACTCCTGATGACAGTCGACAACCTCGAGACGGCAGCCATACTTGCGGGCCACCGCCGTCGCCATCTCCAGATCCTCCTCCGACGAACAGTCCCATTCCTCCTGCTCCTCAGGCCCGATCTTGATGTAAAAACAATCGGGATGAAGACCGAGACGGGCGAATTCGTACACCACGACAGAACTGTCGACGCCTCCCGAGAGAAGCACCGCGATGCGCTTTCCTTCTATTTCTTTCGTATTCATGGCTGCAAAGATACAAAAAATATCCGAAAATTTTGCCGTTACAAGGTTTTTTAGTATTTTTGCCGGAAGATTACTTGGAAAATATTTATTTAAAACTACTCAGATATGGAACAAATTAAAAATGAACAGCTCACTGTCGAGGTGAGCGCTATGGGTGCCGAACTGCAAAGCATCAAAGACAATTCCGGTAAAGAATATCTATGGCAGGGTGATGAGAAATACTGGCCGCGCCGCTCTCCCATCCTCTTCCCTATCGTATGCGGACTCTGGGAGGGTAAATACCGTCTCGACGGCAAGGAGTACGCGATGGAACGACATGGCTTCGCACGCGATACGGAATTCCGGCTCATCGCAAAAACTGACAATAAGGTGACGTTCGCCCTCCATGAGTCGGAGGAGACGCTCAAACAGTATCCTTATCACTTCAATCTCGCAGTGACTTACAAACTGGAAGACAACAAGATAAAGGTGATATGGCATGTGGAGAATACCGACGACAAGGAGATCCATTTCCAGATCGGCGGACATCCGGCATTCAACGTGCCCGACGTGAAGGAGGGGGCGCCGCTCATCGGTACGCTGCGCTTCGACAATAAGGACAATATCGAGAGAATCTTCGGCAATGTGGGCGGATGCATCCTCCCCGAACGCTTCCCGCTGAAGGCCAAAGACGGACTGTGGGAGTTTACCGAGGAGTCGTTCAAAGACGACGCCGTAATCATCGACAAGAGCCAGGTGAAGCAGGTCAGCCTCCTCGACAAGGAGATGCGGCCCGTCGTGACTCTCGACATCAAGACTCCGGCGGTCGGAATATGGAGCCCCTTCGGCAAAAACGCGCCCTTCGTATGCATCGAACCGTGGTACGGTATCCACGATTATGCCAACTATACGGGCGAATTCCAGGATAAGTATCTGATGAACCATCTGCAGCCGGGCGCTTCCTTCATGTCGCAGTATACTATCACTATAGGATAATATTCAGCGACACGTGAAGGCTTAGCCCGACGTATGGCTTATTTCCCCAGGAATCTGGAGTTGAGATAGGCGGTGAACGCTTCCTTATACATCTCGCCGATAGGCAGATAGGTATCCTTGTCCATGATGACACGGTTTTTGTTCACCTCCTTGATCTTCTTCAGGTTGACGATATAAGAGCGGTGGATGCGCATGAAATACGCAGGAAGCCGCTCTTCCATTTTCTTCATGCTCATAAGCACGATGATCGGCTTGCGGTCTTCCTTGTCGAAGTATATGCGCAGGTATTCGCTCATGCCCTCGATATAGAAGATGTCGCTGATATCGACGTTGACAACCTTATAGTCGGTCTTGAGAAACATATTGGTGTCCGAATCTTCCTGCACGGGATGACCGTCGGAATGCATCATCTCGTAACGGTCCTTCAGTTTGTTTGCAGCCGCCTTGAACTCATTGAGTCCGAAGGGTTTGAGCAGATAGTCCACGGCATTCACCTTGAAGCCCTCCACGGCATATTCCGAGTATGCGGTGGTGAAGACAATCAGAGGCGGTGCTGCGAGCGACTTCACGAAGTCCATGCCGTTGAGGTCGGGCATGTTGATATCGCAGAACATGGCGTCGATGTCTTCGTTTTCCAGAATTTCCTTCGCCTCGATGGCATTCTGGCACTCCCCTGCCAGTTCCAGGAAGGGTATCTTCTTGATGTAGGCTGTTAACTGTTTGAGAGCCAGAGGCTCGTCGTCGATTGCTATTACTTTCATCGTCTTTCTTCGTTAAGGGATTAATAATTACGATTTTATCTTGTCCAGCACGAGGGTCACTTCATAGTATTTCTCCTCGTCGCTGACGTCGAGTCTGTAGCTGTCGCCGTAGAGCAGGTCGAGACGCTTCTTGGTATTCTCCATCCCCACTCCTCCGTGCTCGTCGTCGACGGGTTTCTTGCTGTTTTTGCATCCGAAGACCACTCTGCCGTTGTCGGTCTTCAGCGTGATGTCGATGAGCGACTCCTGCTGATAGCTCACTCCGTGCTTGAAGGCGTTCTCGATGAAGGTGATGAAGAGCAGCGGCGGCACTTGGATGTCGGGCACCTGCTCGGGCATCGACATATTGATCTTCACCTTGTCGGTATACCGTATCTTCATCAGCGACACGTAGTTGGTGATAAACAGCACTTCCCGCTCCAGAGGGATAAACTTCTTATTCCCCTCGTAGAGCACGTAGCGCATCATCTTCGACAGTTCCTCTATCGTCACCTTCGCCTCCTCCGGATCGATATCCACGAGGGCATGGATATTGTTCAGGGTGTTCATGAAGAAATGAGGACTGATCTGATACTTCAGATATTCCAGCTGCTGTTCGAGATTTTCCTTCTCAAGCGATACGAGACGCTCCCTCTCCTCATGATATCGCTGATAGTATTTCACTCCGAGGTTAAGTCCTATCATCAGCATCACGACGATGAAGGCTACGTAGTCAAGTTCTCCGACGACGGGATCCACCTCACTCTTACGTCCCTGGAGATTAGGACTGTTTCTGTCGAAGGGTCTGCCCTCCCTGACGCTGTCGCCCTTATGATGCATGGCCTCGTCCATACGATGCTCGCCGGAGCCCATCGCTCCCGGTCCTCCCATTCCGCCGGGTTTGTTGTCGGGCTTAGCGTCGGGCTTCTTGTCAGGCCGCATCCCTTCCGGTCCCATCGGACCTTGTACGTCGGGAAACTCGGGAGGGCGCTGTCCCATCATGCCGCTCCTCACCTCCATTCCCGGAGGACCGACCTTGGGCCGGTTGACGCAGGTGTTGATCTGGAACAGCACGATGAGCAAGGCCAGAAGACTCCAGTACAGGGCCGCCTTGTTGTAATATACCAGCAGCGGGGCCAGTATGAAATTGTGTATCAGGAATACGATAAGATAACCCGTGAATATCTTCCATACCTCTACCACTTCGCGCATCTGGAAGACGTCGTCGCCGTTGCCGCTGATGCTGCGTGTATAAAGGCTTAGTATGGGAGATACATAGAGTATCACCCATACTATGACATATAACAGGTTTTCTACCTTATTCTGATGCTTGAGCATTTATCTTGCGATATACTTCTTTCCGTTTCTTATTAGCAGTCCTTTGCTGTCCGACATCACTCTCTGTCCTGCGAGGTTGTATGTCTTGGCATCGTCTGATACTGCAGCGCTGACAGCGTCGATACCCGACACTCCGGTCGATGTGGTGTCAAGTGTGCCGTTGTTGGTAAGACTGCTGTAAGTGAGGGTATAACCGTTGGTGTACACCGTGCCGCCCTCGTTGATGATCAGCACCTGCGGCGTGGAGTTCTCGCTGAGGATCCATGTGCCGCTGACCACTACGGTATCGCCGGTGGATACTACAGCGTCATTGTCGATCGATCCGGTCCAGGTGGCGGTGCTCTCTACGATCACCTTCATCGTACCTGTCTCGTCGGCATCGACTGTTCCGGTATAGTTGCCGTTCTTCAGAGTGAGCTGCAGATACTTGGTATTGCTGTTGTTCCATCCCGAATTGGTGTCGATATAAGCGAGCTGTCCGCTGGGGATGTTGAGGGTGCAGTTATCGATGGTCAGATAGGCGTTCACCGCTGTCGACACCTCACAGAAGGGGGCCGACGAATTCTCCAGCGTCAGGGTGGAGTTGCTCAGGTAGAGCGTCGGATTATATCCTGAGGCGTCGCCCGAACCGCTCTGGTAGAGCATCACGCCGCGCTTGGCTCCGGCACAGCTGAAGGTGCAGTTGTCGATAACTACCGTGTTGTCGCCCTCGATGTCGCAGATCTCCGACTCTTCGGTATTGTTCGACGAACCGGTGGCGTTCTTCACTTCCATGTATCCTGTGGAGTATACGATGGCGCACTTGTTGCCGTTGGCGACATACGAACCGCCGTCGACATATACGGTGCCGCCGCCTCTGTCGGTGGCGATGGCGCTACTTGTGGCCTGCTGTGTCGTCACGTCGCAGTTGTAGGCGTAGATGGTTCCCTGATAGGTACAGTGGATACCGCGCGATACTTGCGACGAACAGTTTATCGTCACGTTCTTCACTGTCAGCGTCGCCGTATCGGTGCATACTATGGCGTTTGCGCCCTTGGCGGCGGTGGTGATGGTTCCGCCGGAGATGGTGGCGGTAGTACCGGTACCCTTTACGAGCACGGCGCTGTTGATGCCGTAGAAGCTGGTCACGTCGAGGTCGCTCTGGCTGGTGTCGCCGGTCTTCGTCACCGTACAGTCGGTGATGGTGGCCGTGCCGGCGTTTCTTACCAATACGGCGTTCTCGTCACTTCCTGTCGAGGAGTATGTCTGTCCGTTTACCGATTTCGTGGTATTGCTCACTTCCAGTCCTGTGGAGCTGGCTGTGAAAGTATACGACGAACTGCCACCGCTCGACTGTCCTCCGGGGCCTCCTGATCCGCCCTGACCGCCGGGCTGGGCGTTGATTGTCATCGACAATGCTGCCGCTACTGCAAACAAAAATAGTTTTTTCATAATGATGTAATTTTTAGTTATTTAATATGTTACTTACTTGCGATTACAAAGATACTGCTTTTATCGTTATCCGCTGTGAAAGAGCTATCTTTTTTAATATTTTTTCAGAAAGCAGGTACAGAGGGAAGACCGGCCTTATCTGCCGAATCCTCCTCCCATACCTCCGCCGCCGGAAGGACCTCCGGTCATGCCTGTGCCAGGCATACCTCCTCCTCCCATGCCGGTGGATGCATTATATGTCGTTACCATGGATGAGAGTGACAGCGATGCTATCGTCGTCCCCTCGCCCGATACTGTCGCGTTGCTGATATATCCGTAGAAATCGTCGGATGATGACGCTACGGTGGCTCCCGAAGCTATAGTGTAGCTGTCGCCGGTGCTCATCTGCGGGTCGGAGATGAGTACTGTGCACGAGTTGTATGCTCTGGGCACTCTGAAGGCCAGGATATTGTTGCCTTTGCTGTCGGCGAGGGTGATATACTGTCCCGACGTGATGCTTCCGGCTCCGACGATCACTGAGGGCTGCTTGCAGCTGTTGCTTGTCGGTGTGGATGTACCGCCTCCGATACCTATCACCGTACCTCCCGTGATGGCGAAGTTGTTCTGGTCGCAGTCGATGCCGTCCTCGGGCTGTGTCGTTCCGATGCCGATGACCACTCCCCCGCTGATGCTGATGGTGGAGTTGGAGTCGATGCCGTCGTTGCCCTCGCCGCAGCCCATCACGTATCCTCCGCTGATGGTCAGCGCCTTGCTGGAGTTGATGGCGTCATCGTAGGCATACGAGGCCACGGTACCGGCCGTTATCGTCATCGTGCCCTTGCTCTCGATGCCTTCCGAACCGTCGCCGCCGGTGGCCTTAACCATCACGCTGCCGCCGTTGACAGCGATATTGCCGTCGGCCTTGATGCCCTTTGCCTTGGAGTCGAGACTGCTACTGTAAGAGTATGTGGCTCCCGTGGTGATCACCTTCACCGTACCGCCGTTGATGGTGATGTCCATATCGCCGGAGAGTCCCTTTCCGCCCTTGCCGGTGCTCTTCAGGCAGAGTTCTCCGTCGTTCATCACGAAGGTGCTGTCGCATTTCATCGCGGCGGCTCCCGTTACGTCTTTGTCGTCGGAGTCGTATTCGGCATTACCCGATGTGACGGCGGTGGTGCGGCCTCCGTCGATGACGATCTGTCCGTCGGTCTTCATACCTTTCGACGCCGTGGCCGATGTCTCCACATTGATCACGCCGCCCTTGATGAAGATTCCGTCGTTGCTCTTGATGCAGTTGCTGGCGGTAGACTTCACATAGATATTGTTTCCGGGACGGAACATGATATAGTCGTCGGAACAGATGCCGTTCTTGCAGTTGGCATACACCTCGAGCGATCCGCTGCCGCTGAAGAGAAGCTCTCCCTCGCTGAAGAAGGTGGCTTTCATATCCTCGCTGTCGGTGGCGTCGGAATAGGTGCTGCCGTCGGTGAGGGTGTTGCTGCTGCCGTCGGCGAGGACCACATAACAGCGCTTGCCGCTCTGTATGTTGATCGCCGCTCCGGCGGGATTCTTGATGTCGGCGCCGTTGAGGGTAAGCTGGAACTTCTTGTCGCTGTAGATCTTAAGGAATCCGTCGGTGGTGGTTCCGCTCACTTCGTAGGCCACGCCCTTGACGGTGGAATTGACGGTCACGTCGGCGTTGTCGACAGTCACGGTCACTCCTTCCACCGACCCCGTAACGGCGGCGCTGCTGCCGTTGTATGCGATCTTTATCGTGCCTGCGTCAAACGAATTGTTCTCGATATAGTCCTCGTCGTCGCTGGGGATGGTCTCCGTCTCCGAGAGGGCTGTCTTGTCGATATCGACAGTCATGTCGGTAAGTCCCGAGAACAATGCTTCGGCGGATGATGCCGATCCTCCGCCCATAGAGTTTATCTGCTGATTCCAGTCTGCAGTGCCGTCGCTCCACTCTTCTTCGGCGGAACAACTTATCGCCAGTATCACGGTCATCATCACCGCGTATGTTAATAATATCTTTTTCATAAGCTACCTTTGTTTTGATGATTACAAGTGCAAAGGTAGACATTGTATCAGGGAAAAACAAATCCGTTCAACAAACGGGATATTTTTTTAAGCAAAGATTAAAAGGCTTCTCTGTATTTGCCGTCGTCCTTGTCTTCGAGCATTCCGAGGTAGCTGATATAACGGCTCTCGGCGATGTAATGGTCTTCCACGGCCTTCCTCACGGCGCAACCCGGCTCGTGGGTGTGGGTGCAGTTGCTGAAGCGGCAGTCTTTCGAGAAATGGAATATCTCCTTGAAGTAGCTCGTCAGTTCTTCCTTCTCCATGTCGAAAGTACCGAATCCCTTTATTCCCGGGGTGTCGATGAGATATCCCCCCTCTGGCACTTTTATCATCTCGCTGAAGGTGGTGGTGTGCATGCCGGTGTTGTGGGCGTCGGAGATATCGCCCGTACGGAGCTCGGTGCCGGGTATCAGCCTGTTGATGAGGGTGCTCTTCCCCACTCCGCTATTGCCGCTCAGGAGTGTTATCTTATTAATTAATAAGGTGTACATCTCGTCGCAGCCTTCTCCCGTCTGTGCCGACACTTCGAGGCATCGGTATCCGACGGTGTCGTAGAGGTTGACCATCATCTGCTGGTAATGGCGCTCTTCGTCGGAGAGCAGATCGGTCTTGTTGAATATGAGGACGACGGGCACGGAATAGGCCTCGGCCGAGGCGAGGAAGCGGTCGATGAAGGTGGTGGATGTCTGCGGATAGTTGACTGTCACGACGAGCATCGCCTGGTCGACGTTGGCGGCGATGATATGACTCTGCTTGGACAGGTTCTGCGACTTGCGGATGATGTAGTTGCGGCGGTCTTCGATGGCCGTGATGAAGGCCGTGCCCTCCTGATTAGGGGTAATCTCCACCCTGTCGCCCACAGCCACGGGATTGGTGCTGCGTATGCCCTTGAGGCGGAAATTACCCTTAATTTTGCTCTCGACAGTGCGGCCGTCGTCGGTGAGGACGGTATACCAGCTGCCGGTATTTTTGATCACAAGTCCCTTCACTCGCTGACAGCGCGCTTTTATACGGTCATTATCTCCTTGTTCTTCTCGGCGATGATGTCGTCAAGTTTCTTGATATACTTGTCGTGCTGTTTCTGCAGTTCGAGCTCGGCGTCTTTCTCGTTGTCTTCCGACAGTCCGTCCTTGATGGCTTTCTTCAGCTTGTCCTTGATTTCCTGTCTTACGTTTCTCACTTCCACCTTGGCCTTCTCGGCGATCTTGTTGCACTGCTTTGCCAGCTCCTTGCGGCGCTCCTCGGTGGGCTGCGGGATGGCCAGACGGATGGTCTCGCCGTTGTTCTCGGGAGTGATGCCGACGCCGGAGTCCATGATAGCCTTTTCGATGGCTCTGATCATCTTCTTGTCCCAGGGGCGGATGGCGATGGTACGGGCGTCGGGGACGCTGACGTTGGCCACCTGGTTGAGGGGCATCATCTGTCCGTACGACTCTACTCTGACACCGTCGAGGATGGCGACATTGGCTCTGCCGGCACGGATGCGCGAGAGCTCGGTCTCCAGATACTGGGCCGCCTTCTTCATTCTTTCTTCACTCTGTTTTAATGTCTCTTTTACGTCTATCATAACAAAAAAAATTGATTTCTATCCGCAAAAATAGCTAATATCTTCGGATTACGCAATATTTTCTTCGAAAATTTGGAATTTTTGTGTAATTTTGTACCCGAAATGAGAAAAATTGTATCTGTAATATCTATGCTCCTGCTTTGCATCGCCGCGGCGACGGCGCAGGACCGGCAGACGAGTCTGAAGGTGAAGGCTGACTTCATGCTCCGCGACTCGATGATGTATACGTTCGACTTCGCGACATTCGACACCGACAACGGCGACACTGTTTGCACGTCGTATCTCCGCCATGACTTCATGCTCACGGTGGTGGAGAAGGGACCCAACGGATATCTCCTCGACTACATCCCGATGGAGTGCTCCACCGACCCGAAGGTGAAGAGCGACCTGAAAAACGAGGTCTTCGCCAGGGCGTACAGGTATCTCTACGGCATGCATCTGAGATTCTTCCTCGACCGCAACGGGGGCAACCCGAAACTGAAAAACTGGCAGGAAGTGCGCAACAAACTGATCGGTTCGAGCCGCGATATGTTCGACAAACTGGCTTCCGAGCGCCCCGACCTGATGGCGCGGAGCGAGAAGGACAGTCTGCGCGGGGTGTTCAACCTGCAGCATTATACCGAAGAGGGGCTGATGGAGCAGTTCTCGGAGATCGGCACTCTGTTCACCGTCCACGGCGACGAGTACGACATCGGGGAGAAACTGGATGCCGAGACCGACTCCACGGCGATGATGCATCTCGACGTGTCGACATCGATGGCTGGGGAATACGGATTCCAGTCTGACTATAATATCTTCTGCGAGACGATGTCGCATTCCGACGGGGGAAAGGCGGAGGAGTCGGATATCCTTAACTATGCGTTCTTCTACAACGGATGGCCGAAGTCGATGCAGGAACAGCATATCGAAAGCAACTATATGGGAAAGGGCCGCATCGAGACGAAGGTCATCGAATGGCACTTCCGGTCATGGAACAATTTCTTTTAGCTTATAATTATAAGGTATGAAACAAGTCAGAGCGAAGAAGAACCTGGGACAGCATTTCCTCACCGATCACGCTATAGCCCGAAGGATCGCTGATACCGTCGACGCCTGTCCCGATATCCCCGTCCTCGAGGTGGGACCGGGAATGGGAATGCTCACGCAGTATCTGTATCCGAAAAACCGTGACTTCAAGGTGGTGGAAATCGACTCGGAGTCGGTGGAGTATCTGCATGCCAACTTCCCGCGGCTGAAGGATAATATCCTCGGGGAGGACTTCCTGAGGATGGACCTGCAGAAGGTGTTCGGCGGACGGCAGTTCGTGCTTACGGGTAATTATCCGTATGATATCTCGTCGCAGATATTCTTCAAGATGCTCGACAACAAAGACTTGATTCCTTGTTGCACGGGGATGATACAGCGCGAGGTGGCGCTGAGGATCGCTTCGGAGCCGGGCAACAAGGCTTACGGCATTCTGTCGGTGCTCATCCAGGCGTGGTATTCGGTTGAATATCTCTTTACCGTGGATGAGAATGTGTTCAACCCGCCGCCGAAGGTTAAATCGGCGGTAATCCGCATGACGCGCAACAGCACTACCGATCTGGGCTGCGACGAGGCGCTGTTCCGAAGGGTGGTGAAGACGGTGTTCAACCAGCGCCGCAAGATGCTGAGGGTGTCGCTCCGGCAGATCTTCGACGCTAATCATCCCGCTCCCGACGGCTTCTTCGAACAGCCCGTCATGACACGACGCCCGGAACAGCTCTCCGTCGCCGAGTTCGTCACCCTGACGAATATGGTGGAGAAGGGGCTCTAATTCTCCCCCTCGCCGGCGAGGGGGTGGAGGAAAGCACAGCTTTCCGGAGGGGGCGTGGATCCAAGCACAAAGATCCTTACTTCAACCCCCACGTTATAGGGTAGACATTCGCCTCGACGGCATTTTCGATATCGTCGGGGAGATTGCAGAAGAAGTCGATACCCGTTTTCTCTTCCAGGTCGTCAATAGAGATGACAAACTGCGCCAGATTCTCATCCCCGCTGTAGTCGTTGCGATGCTCGATCCAGAAGGCGAGAGCCTTGTATCCGCCGTTGGCTGTATCATTGTTTTTGCATAGTATCGCCATAAAGAAATACTTCGGTACGGGCAGTCCGCTCGAAGTATATGTCCTGATATTTTCCGCACTGTCGATAGTACCGCCGCGGCACACGTAAAGACTCGTGCGGAAGGTATCCTTGTTCCAACGCCTCACCTGAGCCTCCATCGACGCCCAGATGCCTCCGTTGAAGGAATACATCTGCGGCTGCATATTAGAATAGTAAAACGTCTGTTCGTTGACCTCCCTGGAGCACAGTCTGTCGGCCGAGGCGACCATGTGTCCGCGGGTATATCCGCTGCCGCGGTAGTCGGCGTATTCCGTCCTCACATCCTCCGGCAGGTCGGGATCGATCTGAAACGGATCCCCACCCCACTCCGTACTGTACCAGTTGTTCCTGGCCCAGTTGACGACGGAGTTGGCGGCGTTCATCTCGAAACAGGTCCATCGCTGGGCCCTCTTCGCACAGTCCCACTCCACGGCATAGTTCACCCCGTAGGAGTCGGTGGAATGCACTACTACGATATTGTCCCCGCCGCCCCTGACCCTCGGAAACTCCATCCTCGCCAGATAAGCGTTCTCTCCGGCATCGTTGGCGTTGACGTTAACGGCCGTCTCTTCATCATCTCCGCCATACCCCTCACCGTCCTTGAGACACGATGACAGAGATATGGCGGAAAAGAGAATCAGCAATAATGATCTTATTCTCATTACTGGATATTACTGTATATTACCTGATATTACTGTATAGCGATCGTCTTCACTTCGTAAGTACCGGCCTTGGCATCGGTGCTGGTATACTTGATACCGATGACGACACCCGTCTTGCCGCCTACTGCCGACAGATCAGCCTTGCCGTCGACGAAGGTCCAGTCGCTGTTCGAGGGCCATGCGTCGATAGTCAGAGCCGTCCATGTCGCTGTCGACGGGGCTCCCGATGTATAGTCGGTGCTCACGTAATATGTCACGTCGTCGCTCACGCTGTTAGCGAAGAACTTACCCGCATGGCTCACCGTTATCGTCGGAGCACTGATGGCGCTCAGGTCGAGGGCCGGACTGATAAGCCAGCTCTCCGATGCGTAGTTGGTACTGCTTGCGTAGGCCGATGCCTTCATACCGTACGACGCGTTCTGTTGCCAGACATAATTCAGTCCTGAGGGCAGGTTGACGTCGACGATATTCCATCCTCCCTGGCTCTCGGTGAAGGTATAGCTGTATGATGTGGCGCCCGTACTGCCTCCCGTCGTCGATCCGTTGAGCGAGTAGATGTAGTTGCCCTGGGTGAACTCCTTCGTCTTGCCGTTGTAGTATACGAGCTTTCCGTAGATGATCACGGTGTCGCCCTCCTGTATCTGGTCCTCGCTGCTGAACTTAGATCCGCCGAAATAATATCCGCGGTAAACCATCAGCTGGTTGTCGGTCGATCCGTTGTCGGAGATATAATAGGTGGCATTACCGTACGACGGATCCACCTCGTTGATCTTGGAGATGATACCGAGCACGTAGACATCCTCCGAGTTGACGCTGGCTCCGAGCTCGTCGAGCAGCGCGTTGGCGGCAGCCACATTATAAGGATCTTCGAGAGTGCCCGATCCCTTGGCGTCGACCACAATGGTAGTATCCGATCCCGAACCGCCGCCGTTGGTGGAATTGTTGTTCGGGTTGTTGTATGGCTCCGGCACGTCCTCGCACGCTGTCATCGAAACCATCGCTGTCATCATCGCTAAAGCGAAATATAATACTTTTTTCATATATCTTTGTTTTTTCTTTTTTACTCTTTGTCGTTGTTATTCAATCACTTCGATGTCGTCAACCGAACGGAGCAGTATCTGCCACGTGTTGTTGAAACGGGTGAACACTCCCGTGATGTTGACCAGTCCCGTCGGCATCACATTGTTGGCGAAGTCGGCGTAGGTGCTGGTGCGGAGCACGATATTGTTGAGTTTCATGTTCTTCTCGTTGCGAAGGTTGCGGTTGGCCATATTGGCGGTCAGCGTCACCGATCCGTCGCCGGGGGCGAAGGTGGCGGTGCCGTCGGCTTCCTTGATCTTCACTCTCTCGATCGTCATCAGCTTACCGCAGTTTTCGGCCATATACGAGCTGTTTGAAATCTTGTCCTGGTCGAAGATTTCCGGTGTCACGGTCGTCTTGTCGAGCAGTTTGAAGTGCTCCTGCCAGAGCGACCTGTTCATGCGGCTCACATAGGTACTCCCGCTCTTGCTGGTATAGGGCGTTCCGATTTCCGGCATCTTACCGTATGATCCTATGTATAGGTCTTTGAGTTCTACGAGTATCTGTTGTCCCACGGGCAGATATCCGAAGAGTCCTCCCTGAGCGATACAGATGAGGATAGCCCCCGTGCCGTCGCTCACCGACACCTGGTTGTAGAGGTTTCCCTCGATATCGTTGCCGGTGACGGTGGCCACGATCTGCGTCGGCGCCGTCACCTTCATCGTGTCGCCGCTGTTGATCACTTTCTGATACTGTGTCTTCAGGTCGGCGATAGTTACGACATTTGTCTGTGTCAGCGCGTTATTTCCGTATGGCGCTACGTTGTCGGCCGGTTCGTCCCAGTCGCCGTTCATACATCCTGCGAGGATGGCGCATGCTATTGCAGCAAATAATACTTTCATATTTTTCATATACCGTCCTCCTTAGAATTTATAAGCCAGGTTCAACATTGCGTTCGTGCCGTAGGCGTAGTATTTCTTCGGGTTTTTGGAGAACTTATACGCTCTGGTGTTCAGGCTCGATGTATAGTCGCTTCTGCTCTGTTCGTATCCGCCGGTGCAGATATTGGTATTGTTGAGCAGGTTGGTGATCATGAGGTTGATGGAGAGCGACCCCTTGCCGATATAAATGCTTCGTCCGATGCTGGCGTCGAGCATGAATCCTCCGTGTCCTTTCTCCTGGGCGGTGGCGCTGGCGAGGATCTCTCCGTTGTTGTCGTATACGGTCTCGCCGATGCTCTGCCGCGTGGCGAGGGTCGATCCGTAGCGGTAGTAGGGCGAATAGTAGAGGTAGATGCGGTCGTACCAGTTGCCGTTGATGTCGATAAACCATCCTTTCTGGTGGTAGCTGAAGATCAGCGACAGTGCTGTGAGCGGCGTGCCGGCCTCTCTCATGTTCTTGTTATAACAGGTCTCGATCTGGTGGTTGTTGGCATCGTTGTATGTTCCGTTGGTGGAACTCATATACCATACTTTGGCGTTGTTGTTGTATTTCGCCTCGCTGATGGTCCCGACGGTCTTGATGTTGAATGCCGAAGTGAGTTTGAAGTTGAGTCCCCACTCGATGCCGTAGTACACCTTGTCCTCTCCCGTGAGCGACACATAACTGAAGGAGTTGATGTCGTCGAAATAGAACTGCTGCCATTCCGTGGCGTTGCTGATGCACGATCCGTATCCCATGATATTGGCGTGGAGCCATTCGTTGGAGTAGTCGACGGAGAGCTCCGCACTGGCCACTCTCTCGTTTTTCAGATTGCTCACGAAGTCGTTGTTGATCTCGGGGGCTACGAAGGCTGTCGATGCCTGCGGCGCGCGGAGCTCGTATCCTCCTCCGATGCCGAGGGTGACGCCGCCGCCGAGGTTGTAGTTGGCCCCTACCTTGCCACCTCCGTCGAGGAAGTGGGCCACGCCGCTCTTACCGTATGAGTAGTCTGCGGCGAGTCCGTTTCTCATCTTTCCGTCGCGCTGCATCTCCACGGCTCCGATGCGTCCTGCCACGAAGGCCTGGGCCCTGCCGTGACGGTATTCGAAGCTCGTCCATGCCTGGGCCTTGTCTACGAGGATATTGTAGTCGTAGCCGAACTTATCCCCCACTCCGACGGAGGCGTTGGGGTTGTTGAGGTCGTACTGCACCTGGTCGCTCTGCATGGCGTAGGTGCCCACGGCGTAGGTGTTGATATTATGGAACGATGTGGCGCCGAGCAGGTCTTCCATCGTCTGGTAGTGCATGCCTTTGTTGGTGGCGAGGTTCACTCCGATGTTCCAGTGGAGTTTTTCCGAGAGGTCGGTCTGCAGCACTGATGCCAGACTGACGTTGAGCACGTCGTTGTGCTTTGCCTGCACGTAGTACATCGCGTCGGCGCCCTGTGCCGAAGCCTGTTTGTTGGCCCAGTAGAGGCGGTCCCAGTTTATCTGTCTGTTTTCCTTTGTCTGCAGATAGTCGTATGCGAGGTTCCATGTGTCGAGGCATGCCTGGGTACGGTTGGAGGCGTCGGTCTCGTCCCACACGTCGTAGTTGCTGCTGGGCATCATCTTCCAGTAGTCGGGCTGGGGGTTGTCGGAGTTGTTGTAGTTGAGTTTGGTGCTCTTATACATTCCGTATTTTCCCAGGAGCGATGTGGTGAGCTTCATGGTCTCGTTGATCTGCCAGTCCCATGTCATGAGGGCAGCGGGGGCGTAGTCGTTGACGACTCTCGAATTGCGCTTCTTTCCGTCCTGGTATCCCCAGTAGGGGTTGTAGAGGCGGTCGTTGGCGAGCCAGTACATCTCGTCGGTGGATGCTCCCTGTGTGCCTCTCTCGGTGGGGTTGCCCCATGTGACGAGCGAGATGCTGTGGTTGCCGAGGAGTTTCTGCACTCCGAGGAAGTATGACAGCGAGTTGTAGAATGTTCCTTCTACGACGCCCTCTCCCGCCCATCGGTAGGTGAGGTTGCCGGAGAATGCCCATCCCTTGCTGTTATATCCTGAGTTGAAGGTGTATGCTCCTCTGAGCTTGTAGTTTCTGTTGGCTCCGCTGAGGGTGATACGGTGTCCCACGGGCATGCTGGCCGGACGGAAGTTGTAGTTGTTGCTTCCTCCCATGGCCGACATGGCGAAGTTGTTGCTCTCGAAGGGTAGCGACGCCTCCATGCCCTTGGTCTGCTGGTTGAGTCCTCCGACGAAGGAGTAGCGGAACTGGCCCGACTCGATATCGTTGACGGGGGCTCCGTTGATGTGGATCTCGTTGTATTTCTGTCCGAAGGCTCTGTACCGGAACCTCACGGGCGAGAAGAGGTATCCCACCTCGGAGGCATACTCGTTGTTGCCCGAGGAGATGATCGATATGTTCTGCGACATATCGTCGTCCTCGCCCATCTGGGCCTCGGTGAAGGTGATGGCGTTCTCGTCGGTGTCGCCTCCTTCAGCGCCGGCGTCTTTCGTCACTGCCGTCTGGCCCATAGCCACGGCGGCGGGCAAAAGCGCGAGGATCATTAGTTTCAGCTTCTTTTGCATCATCAGATATTTTAGTTACTATTATTCATCATTATTTCCGCAGTGCGGCGATTTTGTCGTTTTCGGTGCAAAATAACTAAAAAAAATTGAAAGAAACGAAGAATTTATTTATTTTTTCCCCAATTTTGCCATTTTATCATTTTTATTACCGATATTTGCATTTTGAAACAAAACAACCCAAAGATACATGAGAACGAAAATAATATCCGCCCTGGCCGTCGCGGCCGCACTGCTGCTCTGCTATCCCGCAAACGGCAGAAGAGCCGACGCCAAGGCAGTACAGGAAAAACAGTATTCGGTATACGCTATCGGATTCTATAACCTCGAAAACCTCTTCGACACTGTCCACGACAAGGGGAAGAACGACTATCAGTATACGCCCAACGGCAGCCTCAGGTGGAACGGTCTGAAATACAGGAACAAACTGAAGAACCTCGCCCGCGCGCTGGCTGATATGGGTACCGAACAGCTCAAGAACGTCGGCTGCGCCGCTATCGGTGTCGCCGAGGTGGAAAACAGACAGGTGCTCGTCGACCTTATCAACCAGGAGCCGCTGAAGGCCCGCGGGTATAAGTTCATCCACTACGAGGGCCCCGACCGCCGAGGCATCGACTGCGCGCTGCTGTATAACCCGAAGCTCTTCCATGTGACGAAGTCGGTGCTCCTGCCCTACCGCCCCGAGCTGCAGAAGGACAGCGACTTCAAGACGCGCGGATATCTGCTCGTCGAGGGACAGATGGCCGGCGAACATGTGGCTATCATCGTCAACCACTGGCCGTCGCGCACTAGCACGTCGTTCTACCGCGAGACGGCGGGACGCCAGAACAAGGCTATCAAGGATTCGCTCGTCAAGGCCGACCCGAAGGTGAAGGTCTTGATCATGGGCGATATGAACGACGACCCGAGAAACAAGTCGATGGTGCAGGCGCTGCAGTGCAAGGCGGAACAGAGCGAGGTGACGGAGGACGATATGTACAACCCGTGGTTCAATATCCATAAGAAGGGTATCGGAACGCTCACTTATCAGGGGTCGTGGAACCTCTTCGACCAGATCGTCATGTCGCCCTCGCTCGTCAACACCGGAAAAATCAAGGACTTCTCCACACTGAAATACTGGAAGTGCGCCATACAGCGCCGCAACTATCTGCTGCAGACCGACGGCAAATACAAGGGCTCGCCGAAGCGTACTCACGCCGGAGGATCATGGCTCAACGGCTACAGCGACCATCTCCCCGTGGTGGTGTTCCTGTCGAAAGAGAAAAAATAACAATAGCGCATGAAGATAATTGGCATCGCCGGAGGTACCGGTTCCGGCAAGACGACTGTGGTGAGGAAGATCACCGAGGCCCTGCCGCCGCACTATGTGGCTGTCGTGCCCCTCGACTCGTATTACAACGATACTACCGACATGACGGAGGAGGAACGGCACAGGATCAACTTCGACCATCCTGACGCCTTCGACTGGAAACTGCTCACAAAACAGATCAACGAGCTGCGCGAGGGAAGGGCTATCGAACAGCCTACCTATTCCTATATCGAGTGCAACAGACAGAAGGAGACGATACACGTGGAGCCCAAACCGGTGATCATCATCGAGGGGATCATGACGCTGCTCAACAAGAAACTGCGCGATATGATGGACCTGAAGATCTTCGTGGATACCGACTCCGACGAACGGCTCATCCGCAATATACAGCGCGATACGGTGGAGCGGGGCCGCACCGTAGAGATGGTCGTCGACAGGTATCTCAAAGTGCTCAAACCCATGCATGAACAGTTTATCGAACCGACGAAGCGCTACGCCGACATCATCATCCCCCAGGGCGGCGAAAATCTTAAAGGCATAGAGATATTATGTCAGTACATCGCGTCGATAAACCTTTAGTCAGCACTCTCGCAAAAATATTCTTCCCCCTGCTCCTGGCAGGGGCTATCCTTTATTGGATGTATCACGACTTCGACTTCGAGGCGGTGTCTGACGTGCTGCGTCATGAGATGAACTGGACGTGGATGATCCTGTCGTTCCCCTTCGGCATCATGGCTCAGGTGTTCCGCGGATGGCGCTGGCGGCAGACGCTGGCTCCTCTCGACGAATATCCCCGGCGGTCGGTGGCGGTATTGTCGATATTCGTGTCGTATGCTCTGTCGCTGGTCATCCCCCGCTCGGGGGAGTTCGCACGCTGCGCGGTACTGAAGCGCTACGACCGGGTGTCGTTCTCGAAGGCGCTGGGCACGGTGGTGACGGAACGCGCTATCGACTCGCTCCTGGTGCTCGTCGTCACGGGCGTCACGCTGCTGTTCTCGCTACGCACGTTCGGTATCTTCTTCGAAAAAACGGGGACGTCGCTGGATGCTATCCTTCATTCGTTCACTCCTACGGGTTATTTCGTCACGGCGGTGTGCGGCGTGGCGGCGCTGATCCTCGTGTATCTGCTGATACGGCAGCTGGAGATTTATCAGAAGGTGAAGGAGACGATCAGTGATATCTGGCGCGGGATACTGAGTGTCGGCGGGGTGAGCAATGTGCCGTTGTTCGTCTTTTATACGGTGGGTATCTGGGGCTGTTACTTCCTGCATTACTATCTCACGTTTTTCTGTTTCGACTTCACGTCGGAACTGGGCATCGGCTGCGCGATGGTGACGTTTGTTGTGGGCTCGATCGCGGTGATCGTCCCCACGCCCAACGGTGCCGGCCCCTGGCACTTCGCCGTCAAGACGATGCTTATATTATATGGTGTGAAGGATATCAACGCCCTCTACTTCGTACTCATCGTCCACACCATACAGACATTCCTCGTCATCGCCCTCGGCATTTACGCCTATATACGGCTCGCCTTCATCAAGAGGGCGTAGCCTCTCCCCCTCGCTGTCCCCAGACAGCACTTTTGCCCAAATTTTGCTGTCCCCAGACAGCACTTTCATTAATTTTACCGTTTTTTTTCTTGTATTTTGTCAGCAATTTTGTATATTTGCAACCAAAAATACCGATTATGGAAACTCTATTTGCAAAACAAGACAGGCTGCTTGACATGATGCAGACCAGACTCGTGCGCCACCAGATGCAGGAAATCAACTGGGATGCACGACTGCTCGCCATACGCGGCGCAAGAGGCGTGGGCAAGTCGACACTCATGCTCCAATATATCAAGATGCACTACGCGCAGTATTCACGCGAGGCACTCTACTGCACGCTCGACTCCATATACTTCGCTAATCATAGTTTGCTGGAACTGGCCGATACCTTTTATAAATACGGCGGACGGCATCTGTTTCTCGACGAGGTACATAAATACAAGAGATGGAGCAGCGAAGTGAAAGAAATCTACGATATGTACCCCGACATGCGAGTGGTAGTCACAGGCTCGTCGCTGTTGAAAATCCTGACAGGCGACGCCGACCTCTCACGCCGCTGTGTCCCCTACACCATGCAAGGACTGTCGTTCAGGGAATATCTACAGTTTTATAAGGGCATCAACATAGAGCCCACATCACTGGAAGAAGTACTGGGGCATCCCGAAATCATCTGCTCACAGGTGAACGCGCAATGCCAGCCGCTGCCGCTGTTCAAAGACTATCTCAAAAACGGCTATTTCCCGTTCTATCTCGAAAACAGCATCGACTATTACACGCAGATGGAACAGGTAGTGAACTATGTGGTCGAAACGGAACTTCCTACCGAGTGCGGCATTGATGTGGGAAACATCCGGAAAATCAAGGCACTGATCGGAATCCTGGCCACGACAGTGCCCTTCGAAGTCGACATCTCCAAGCTGTCGTCGATGATCGAGGTGCACAGGAATACCGTCATCGAATATCTGTCACATCTGAACAGAGCACGGGTGATCAACCTGCTCTACTCGCAGATCGCATCGGTGAAGAAGATGCAGAAACCCGACAAGATCTACTTGGAGAACCCGAATCTCGTGTACGCCCTCGCCACCGACGACATAAAAATCGGAACGGTGAGAGAGACGTTCGTGGTAAACCAGCTATCCTACGGACATACAGTAGAATACGGAAAAACGGCGGGTGACTTTAAGGTAGACGGACGGCATACATTCGAGGTGGGCGGCAAGAGCAAGACCTACGAGCAGATAGCCGGCCTCCCCGACTCGTATATCCTTGCCGACGATATCGAAACGCCCTTCGGGCACAAGATCCCGATATGGGCGATAGGATTTTTATACTAACCTGACGGGGGCGTGGATCCAAGTGCACAGCCAACTACAAAGGGGGTGTGCTCTCTTCTCCCCCTCGCTGGCGAGGGGGTGGCAGGCGAAGCCTGACGGGGGCG
>Ga0065709_1005921_pt1 | contig 44413 bp, 43 predicted proteins | sample Hoacrofraction14_2_FD_59096 | JGI IMG/M metagenome (GOLD analysis project Ga0065709, IMG submission 59096) | Hoatzin crop microbial communities from Cojedes, Venezuela, sample from fiber fraction 14 v1 | ecosystem: Host-associated > Birds > Digestive system > Esophagus > Crop | place: Venezuela...
ATCGTCATCGAGAAACTGGTCGTGCTGCGTGCTGACCACAATCGTGTGAATGCGCTGCGGAATGCCTTCATCGCTGTACTCAATCGTCACTTGACTTTTTGCGTCGGGACGGAGATACAGCATTACTTTATGCTCTTTACGAATGTCAGCCAACGTTTGCATAATCAGATGCGCAAGCGTTATCGACACAGGCATATAGTTCGACGTTTCGTTTGTTGCATAACCAAACATCATTCCCTGATCTCCAGCACCCTGATCTTCTGCTTTTTCACGTGAAACGCCGCGATTGATGTCGCCACTTTGCTCATGTATGGCTGTCAAGACGCCACACGATTCGCTATCAAACTTATAATCGGATTTGGTATAACCGATTTTTTGGATGGTTCTTCGTGCAATAGTTTGCAGATCGATGTATTCGTTGCTGGTAACTTCGCCCATGATCATCACCTGACCAGTCGTTACGAAAGTCTCTATTGCGCAATGCGATTGCGGGTCGTAAGCAAGAAATTGGTCGAGCAATGCATCACTAATCTGATCACACACTTTATCGGGATGGCCTTCGGAAACGGATTCCGAACTAAACAAGTAACTCATATATAACTATTTAATTTCTGTTGATTTTGCGCGCAAAATTAGCACATAATTATGGTAAATCCAAAAAAAAGTGCGTGTCGTTTCGAAACGACACGCACGCGCGCGTATATATATAATAAGGTGTAATCCGAAAATTACTCTGCAGGAAGCATTGCTACTGTAACCTTATTGCTGTTCTGTAAGAACTCTTTCATAAACGCTTTGATGGTCTCTGGCGTTTGCGACTTAATGACTTCGTCGCGTCCGTTCAGCTGATCGATTCCGTATTTGTCGTAGTTCTTGATGGCTGACATCCAAGTACGGTTGTTTTTCAATGCGTCGTTATAGTTTTTCACGCTTGTTTCTTTGCATTTCTGCAGCATTTCAGCGTCAACGTTGTTTGCCAGATTTGGAACTTCTTCGCTCATAATCTTNAAAGCAACGTCTTTCATTTCTGGTTTCATCGGACAGTAAGCCAAAAGCGTTATGCTGTTGTAGTCTTCTGCAGGGTTCATGCTGCCTTGTGCACCACATGAATAAGCAGCGCTCGCTTCTTCGCGAATTTTCTTCAGATAAATCATGCTGAGAAGCTGTCCAGCAAGACTCGCGTTCGTGATGTTTTGCTGCGTATATGCCATCTTTGTGTTGTCCCAAATCATGTAAGCGGTTGATTTCGGCGTTTCCTGTTTGCGCTGGAAGATGTTTTCTACTGTTCCTTCAACCATTTTCGACAGGCGTTTACCATCAGCAACTTTTCCTTTCGTTGGAAGCGCACCGAGATACTGGCAGATAAGCGGACGGATGGTCTTTTCGTCGTAATTTCCTACGATGATAAAAGTCCAACCNGCAGCACTCTTGGTCAGTTCCTTAGCCATGGCGAGAATACGGTCGTAGTTTGCTTCGCCCAGACGGTCGAGAGTGAGCGGTTTCATGCGTGGATCGTGACCGTAGAGCGTAGCAGTAAGACTGTCGCTCAATGCGATGTCAGGATTAAGCTCGCGGTTTTTGAGCGCAACTTGATACTGCTGAATCATATTGTCGTAGGATTGCTGATCTTTATTGATGTTTGTGAAATACAGATAGGTCATCTGCAACATCGTTTCTACGTCTTTCGGTGAAGCGTTGCCCGAGATATTCATGTGGCGTTCGCTCATCGAGAGATTGGCATTCGCAATCTTACCAGCGAGAACCTTCTGCAATTCGGTGCTGGAGAAGTTGCCCAGACCGCTAACGCCNATGGCTTCGTCGAACAAATCAGTGTTTGTCAAATCTGTTCCACTATAAAGCGAACTNCCGCCAGGTCCTTCGCCACTCATCAGCACTTGGTCTTTCTTGTAGTCGGTTTGTTTGAGCAAAACTTTCACGCCATTCGACAGCGTCAACTCAGTGTATCCCANTGCTGGCACTTGCTTTTCGCTCTTTACTTTACCTGCTTTCGGAAGTTTAGAGATAAGCGGTTCGTTCTTCGTNTTGTCAACAAACGGNTGGATATCGGCTGCTCGTGCNGCTGCAACAGCGCTTAGCAATCCTTCTTTAGTAGGATAAACATTGCCGTCCTTCTCGTTGTTGAAATTAAGAATGACCATATTTTTGTTGTCTGCAGGGATAAATTCTTTAATCGTTTGGTTAACAGCCTCGAGTGGCACTGCAGGAACGAGTTGCTTCATTGTCTGATAAGAATAGTCGATCGATGGCAANGGATCTTGCTCTAAGAAATGTCCCAAAATCTCGCGATAGAGTTGCGAATTNGTGCGTTTGTCTTTGTTTGCATAGCTTTGCTCCAAACGACTCAAGTAGTTCTGTTTGAAACGATCGTATTCCGTAGCGGTAAAGCCATACTCTGCTGCGCGGCGAACTTCAACGAGAACNGCCTGAACGCAGTCGGCAATCTTCGACATGTCTTTTGGCTCAACGCCAATCGTGAATGCGTCTTTTGTNTTACTATAAATATAAGNGCCATCGTATGTATAAGCGCTGGTGAATGGGCAATCGGCTTTGAGTTTCACCTCATCCAGACGCTGATTCAGCATGTTTGTCGCTGCATTGACTACGAAATTATACATCAGATAGGCTGCCGAGTTTTTCATCTGNGTTGGAAAAACATCGTGTTTGAAGAAGATATTNANGANCACTCGACGTTTGCTCTTTGTCTTTGTCGATAATCACGATTGGCTCGTCGTTATCTGGCACTGGCTCGTCAACAATTGGCGCTGCATTGTCTGGGTTTGTGATTGGACCAAACAGCTTTTTNATCATCGCTTCAGTGTGATCCACATCTACATCNCCAACAACGATAATTCCTTGATTGGTTGGATGATACCACTTCTCGTAATAATCGCGCAATTCTTGATATTTAAANTTGTCAACGACGCTCATCAATCCGATAGGATANCGCACGCCATATTTAGAGTTAGGATATAGCGCTGGCAAGTTGCGTTCNAGCATGCGGCTATTAGCGCTTGTGCGAAGTCGCCATTCTTCATGAATAACGCCACGCTCTTTGTCAATTTCTTCGGGATCGAGCGTTAGTCCGTCAGCCCAATCTCTCAGAATCAGCAAGCATGAATCGAGCGCGCTCTGACGCGTGGTTGGCACATTGTCTATGTTATAAACCGTTTGGTCAATCGATGTATAAGCATTCAAATCTGCACCAAACGCAACGCCAATAGAACGCAAATATTCTATCAAGCTATTGCCTTTGAAATTATCAGAGCCATTGAACGCCATGTGTTCAAGGAAATGCGCCAGTCCGCGTTGGCTTTCTTCTTCTTGGATGCTGCCAACTTTTTGCGCTATATANAAATTAGCGCGGTGTTCTGGCCAGTTGTTGTAGCGGATGTAGTAAGTTAATCCGTTGTCGAGCTTACCTATTCTCACATCTTTATCAACGGGAATCGGGGGAAGCTGCATCTGTGCGTGCGCTAAACTGCATACCAGCAGCANAGCGACTGTTAAGAGTGTTTTTTACTTTCATAATAAAAATATAGATAATGGTGTTTTTATCGTTGGTATTACGCAAAAGTAAAGGTTTTTTCTACAAACAGCATGCGTTTTGTAGTAAAATTATACTTTTTTAGTAGAAAAATGTTCGCGCGCNTGCATGCGTGGCTGTCAGATTGATTGGAGATNGCGCGACANTTTATGCATATATGCAAAAAAATATGCAAAATTTTGCATACGGAAAAATGGGCTTTTTTTGCCGTTTTTTGAGATAGAAAANTGGGNNNNTTTTGTAAAGATTTTTCATGCGTAAATTTTGTCGATGTTCTAAATGTTAAAATTTGGCAGAAAAGCGAGATTTTGNNTTATTATACGNAGAATATGCAATTAACACTCGTGAATTTTGGTTGTAGAACGTTAAATCGCTGCACAAAAGCGATGATTTGTGCAATTTTTTCACGCAAAATAGAAATTTAACTCGTTTTTTTTCGTTCCGAAAAGCGCTGTTTACAAATTTATTTCACGTGAGATAAAATTCTATCTCACGTGAGATAATTTTCTATCTCATATCATTTACATTTGTTAACACACTTTTTAACAAAAAAATGCGTGTAAAATAGGGTCAAAAAACGCCGACTTTTGGTCGCAGAAAAACTTTTTGGCGTTTTGTTGCGTTAAATTCGCGTTAAGAAATGTTATATTTAAGTTAAATTTAACACTTTATTTGTCCTGATTTTTCGCATAAATTTCGGTCGATTTTTGCACGTTTTTCGAGCCGATTTTATGCAAAACGAAATGAATAATTATGCGTTTTTCGCTGTCAAACGAAGGGATTGACGGCGAAAAGTGTTGCGTGGCGAAAAAAATGCGTTATGATGGGTTGTTTCTTGGATGGTGTTCCAAGATTTCGTTGCGCAGTTGTTCGACGCTCAAGTGCGTGTATATCTCGGTGGTTGCAATGCTTTCGTGCCCTAAAAGCTCTTGTATGACGCGCAAGTCTGCACCACCGTTGAGCAAAGCCGTTGCAAACGAATGGCGAAGCGTGTGCGGCGAGATGGTTTTTTGTATTCCTGCAGCCTCAGCGAGTCGTTTTACGATGATCAGAATCATGGTTCGCGTCAGCCGATGACCGCGCCGATTCAGAAAGACGTAGTCTTCTTCGCCTCGTTGAATGGGAAGATTTTCTCGTTCATCGAACCACAACTTTAATTCATTGATTGCCGTTGGCGAAAGCGGCACAAGGCGTTCTTTACTCCCCTTTCCAAAGACGCGAATGAATGCTTCGTCGAGATAGAGATTAGAGATACGCAGATTAGTCAACTCACTAACGCGCAATCCGCACGAGAAAAGCATCTCGATGATGGCTCTGTTGCGCTGTCCCTCTTTACTACCGACGTCGATTGCAGCGATAAGACGGTCAACCTCATCGACAGAAAGCACTTCTGGCAAGTGCTCGCTCTGTTTTGGCGATTCAAGAAGTTCTGTTGGGTTGTTAGAAATGTATCCATCGAGCTCTAAGAAATTATAGAACGATCTGACGCCGCTCAAGATGCGTGCCTGAGACGTGGGACCTATGCCTAAATCGTGCAGAGAAGCGAGAAAATGTTGCAAATCGTTGAGTTCTACTTCTGTTACGTCGATTTGCTGTTCGGTTAGATATTCAATAAGATGGCGAACGTCGTTCAGATAACCCTGTTGCGTGTTTCCAGAATAATTACGCTCCAGTTTGAGCCAACGGAGCCATGCACGAACAAGTTTATCTGCAGAGTTATTTTTTTGTTTAACCATTTTGTGCTATCTTAGCGGCAAAATTAAAAACGTTACGCGTTGATTCTCAATCGTTTTGCGTTAAAAAAACAAAAAAAGTATGCTGAAAATCCGAATCATCAATGGTGCAAACCTGAACTTACTCGGTGCGCGCGAGCCCGAAATCTATGGAACGGAGACGATGGAAGCGTGTCTTGCGCGACTGAAGCGTGTGGATGGCGTCGAGATTTCGCTCGTTCAGAGCAATGTTGAAGGTGAACTGGTCAACCAGTTGCAAGCAGCAGCGCGCGAAGTGGATGCAATCATTCTGAATGCTGGCGGTTACGCGCACACGAGCGTGGTGATAGCCGACTGTATTCGCGCGATAGAAACGCCAGTTGTGTGCGTGCATCTGTCAAACATATTCGACAGAGAAGCGTATCGGCAAACGGATCTCGTGGCGAGTGCTTGCGTGGGCATGATTTGCGGCTTTGGCACGCGCGTGTATGATTTGGCAGTTGAATATTTTATGCAAGCGAAACGATGATTACGCATCTGGAAGATTATATTGCGCAGTTTAGCGAACCCGAAGGCGAGTATTTGCATCGGCTTTGGCGTGAAATCAATCTGAAGACGACGCATGGGCACATGGCGAGCGGTCATCTGCAAGGTCGGTTGCTGTATATGCTGACGCGAATGATACGCCCGACGAACGTACTTGAACTCGGCACGTTTGGAGGTTATTCTGCTATTTGCATCGCGCAAGGACTTGACGATGGCGCGCATCTCTGGACAATCGAAAAGAACGATGAAATGGAGGATTTTGCGCGTAAATGGATCGACGGAAGCGATGTTTCAGAAAAAATTACGCTCATTATAGGCGACGCTCTCAAGGAAGCGCCAAAACTGAACACAATGTTCGATCTTGTATTTCTTGACAGCGACAAGCGAACGTATGTGGAAGCGTATGAAATGGCGATGAGTTGCTTGCGTAGTGGTGGTTTTATCGTCGCGGATAACACGCTTTGGGATGGGCATGTGACCGATATAGCCTACGAACGCGATAAACAGACGAATGGGATTAAGGCGTTCAACGAACACGTTGCACAAGATTCGCGAACGGAACAAGTGATTCTGCCGTTGCGTGACGGTCTAACGATTATTAGAAAGAAATAAAATCGGAATTTTTTTCTATTGTTTTTCATCGACAAGTCGCTTTCCGAGTTGTCGAACAGGCAACCATGCGGCAAGCGCTGCAGCAGCCGCCGATGCTAAAAATACTGCAACGACATCGTAGAAGCGCAAACTGACGGGATAAGCGTCGAGGATGTAGGTTCCATCGCTACCTCCCAAGCGCACAATGCCGTAATGCTGTTGCAGCAAGCAAAGCACTACGCCGATAATGATGCCAAGTAGCGCGCCAGCGAGTGCAATGAGCAATCCCTCGCAACGAAATATCGACGCAATTTGCTTTTCTGTCGCGCCAAGGCATGACAGTGTTCGGATATCTTCACGCTTGTCGATCATCAACATCGAGAGCGACGAAACGATGTTGAAGCATGCGACAACTAAAATAAATGCAAGAAAAAAGAAAGCCACGAGTTTCTCGATTTGCATGATGCGGAACGTGTCGCCCTGTTGCTCGTATCGGTCGAGTACATTGTATTTCGAGCCCACGATTTTGCGCATCTGTCGTTTTACTTTCTGTAGATTAGCGTCAGGTTTCAACTTAAACTCGAGCGATGACAGCATACCCTGCTGGTTAAGCAACGTTCTGGCGAAAGAAATCGGTACAATCATCGTGTTACTATCATACTTTGATTGTCTAACGTAAAACAATACACCAGCAGAAAGCAGCGAGTCGCTCACAACTGCACTCGCTGGATTTGTAATGTCAGGCTGTCCTTCTCTAATTGGTGCATATATCGGCAGAAAACCTTTCCAATCGGCGCCTGTCCCTAACTGTTGCGCCAGTCTTATACCAGGAATACCGAAAGAAAGATCGGCTGCATGAAGCGAGAAGCTGCCTTCACCGTAGAGAATGTCTTTGATAGAAACGAGTTGATCGAAGTTGTCGTCAACACCTTTAAGGTTTATCATCACTTGATGATTGTCCCACACTGCTAATGCATTATCTTCGACGCACTCGGTGACCACTTCCACTTGCGGAAGCACACGCAACTGCGCGAGAAGGTGGGTCATCGGCTGGCGCCGTTTTGCCTTTTGCNGGCACTACTTTAATTTGCGGATCGAACGCNGAGAAGAGTTGCGCTGTTAAGTCTTGGAAACCATTGAACACACTCAATACAACAACCATCGCCATCGCTGCAGTAGCGACGCCGATGACTGCAATCAAACTGATAACGTTGATGGCGTGAGTGCTTTTCTTTGAGAAAAGATAGCGGCGTGCAATGGTAGAAATCCAACTCACTTCTTTAGCAATTCATCGATATGNTCCAGATAGTCGAGACTATCGTCTTGGAAAAATCTTAGTTCTGGAATAATTCTGAGTTGCTCGCGCACGCGCGTACCTAATTCATATCTTATAGATGCAGCGTTNGTCTTNACGTTTGCCAAGAGTTCTTCTGCGCGCTCGGAAGGAAAGAAACTCAANTANGCGGTGCAGACACTCAAGTCTGGAGAGATGCGACAGCGCGTTACTGATATCATNACGCCACGCATCTTGCGTGTTTCCGACTGAAAAATGAGGCTGAGTTCTTTCTGAAGCAAACGAGCTATTTTGTTTTGTCGCGTTTCTTGCATGTGTAGTTTGTTTATTTTTCGCTTAAATCGATGTGATGCGCCTCGACTTCTTCATTGAGAAAAAGTTGCGCATTACCTTTGAATTTTTCGGGATTCTCTGTAGTAAAAAATTGGCACGTGCCGTTCTTGGTGCAACGCATGTCCATTTCGGGATGGCGTTGCATGTAATCTTCCAAGCTTTTAGCGACATANTCGCCTTGTGCAATGATTCGGATGTNGGANGGCAATGCTTTNCGAATCTTGGGCAGCAGGATTGGATAGTGCGTGCATGCGAGAACGACTGCGTCTATGTCAGGATCGGCATCGAGAAGNTGTGAGATNTATTTGTGAACGAAATAATCCGCGCCGTCGTTATTGGCTTCGTTGTTTTCGATGAGCGGCACCCACATCGGGCAAGCAATGCCAGAGAGTTTTACATCAGGAAAAAGCTTCTGGATTTCTATGTGATAGCTGTTGCTGGCGATAGTGCCTTCTGTTGCGAGAACGCCAATATGTCGATTTTGAGATAGATGACCAGCAATTTCTGCTGTNGGTCGGATAACGCCGAGCACGCGCCGCGAGGGATCGATTTGCGGTAGATCGTGCTGCTGGATGGTGCGAAGCGCTTTGGCTGATGCAGTGTTACAAGCGAGAATCACGAGTTGGCAACCTTTTTCGAATAGCGTTAGAACCGCCTGTCGCGTGAAATCGTAAACGACATCGAATGAACGCGGTCCGTATGGCGCGCGTGCGTTGTCACCGAGATAGAGGTAATCATACTGTGGCAGCTGTTTACGAATGGCATGCAGGATAGTTAGTCCGCCATAGCCTGAATCGAAAACGCCGATAGGACCAGGTTGCGTTGACAGTTGCGTCATTATTTAAGATAGTTTATGACAATCTCGTTCAGATTTTCACCGAATTCGGTGTTGATATATGGTACAGCGTTGGCGTCGGTGTTCAAGATAAACGCGTAACCACGCTCTTGACCGATGCGACTCAATGCACGCTGAAGACGATCCTTAAGCGGTGCGATGGCGTCTTGCTCGGCTTGNTTTTCCAGACGAGCGACTTCTTCTTTGAACGCTGTGTTTTTCTGCATCATCTCTACGAGTTCAGCTTGTCGTTTGCGCAAGATAGAAGGCGCAAAATCGCGTTGTCCTTCGAGAAAATCCTCGTATTTCTGACTGAACTCCATCTCCGAGCGTTGCAGTTCGGCTTGACATTGCTGGCGAAAGGTTTCAAGATCTTTTTGGGCAGCAGCGTAGGCAGGCATACTCTTCANTGCGGCATCGTAACTCAGATAGCCGAATTTTACAGTTTGTGCTTGCGCCATCGTAACTGTCATGAAAAGGAGCAAAAAGATGTACTTTCTCATGTCGTATTTCATTTAAAAATCCCTTTTCATCGATTGGCAACAGCGTGCCAATCGAATGAAAGGGAATCTCATTTTTGTATTGAAGTTTTATTTGTTCAGTTGCGCTTTAACTTCAGCNGTCACGTCTTTNGAGAGTGTGTCGCTGATATAAGGAACGCCAGAACCGATGTCCATGATGTAAACGTATCCACCAGCTTTGCCGACTGCTTTGATAGCGTTGAGAAGCTTGGTAGTGATAGGCGTCATTGCATCTTGCTGAGCCTTAGCGAGTGCGTTTTGGTTGTCAGTGTATGTCTGCTGAATTTTCTGATACATGTTTTGCAGTTCTGTTTCAGTCTCCTGACGTTTTGTCGCATTCATNGTGCTTGCGTTCTTTTCGTACTCCGATGATTTGCGTTGGAGTTCTTCTTGCATCGANTTGAGTTCTTTTTCGTAACCTTGTGCTTTTGCTTCCAGTTCACCNCGTGCCTTCACGAATTCAGGCATTGCNGACATTACTTCTTGTGCATTAAGATGTCCGAACTTCTGTGCTGACGCAGCCATTGGTGCGCAAAGGAGCAACATTAAAAATTAACTTTTTCATTTGTTTGTTTGGTTTTATAAATGTTTGTACTTGTTTTTATTCTTGTTTTAGTTGTAAGAATAGCCTAATTTCTGCAACACTTCGTTGCTGATATCGATTTTTGGAGAGCCGAAGATGATGCCTGAGTCGCTGGCGCGGTCGATTACGAGCGAGTATCCACGCAGTTCTGAAATTTCTTTCACGGCATTGTAGATTTCTTCTTGTATAGGAGTGATTAGNCTTTCACGTTTTTTGAAAAGTTCGCCNTCNGGTCCNAAATATTTTTTCTTCAGATCGCTGGCTTCTTTTTCCTTTTTCATGATTGCCTCTTGCTTGGTTTTCTTTTGTTCTTGTGATAAGAAAACGACTTCGTTCTGGTAGTTTTTATACATNGTGCTGGCTTCTGTGTTGAGTGCTTCAACTTCTGCCTGCCATTTCTTGCTGACTTGATTCAGTTGTTCATTAGCACGCTCGTACGCGGGTACATTTTTAAGAATATATTCCATGTCGATGAGCGCGAACTTTTGTGCATTGGCTGTCATAGCAACGAGTGCCAGCAGCGCGATTGATAGGATTTTCTTCATTGTTTTTAGTTATGTTTGGTTTTTTATGGTGTGTTTAGAATTCTTGTCCGAGTACAAAGTGGAATTGGCTTCCGCCTTTGGTTTTGTTGCCGTANTAATCGGTGGTTTTATCGAAGCCGTATGCCCAGTCGATACCCATGAGTCCTACCATTGGCAAGAGGATACGCACGCCTACTCCAGCAGAACGCTTCATGTCGAATGGGTTAAACTTTTTCGCATCTGTCCATGCGTTTCCGCCTTCGAGGAATGCCAGACCGTAGATTGTCGTGTTTCCGAGCAAGAACGGATAGCGTANNTCGAGCGTCATGCGGTCGTACGCGTAGCCTTCGCTGCGATANGGNGTCAATGCNCCATTTTCGTAACCGCGAAGACCGATGGTTTCTTCTGCATANCCTGTAGAATAGCCCGACATACCGTCACCTCCGACGTAGAATGTTTCGAATGGCGATTTTTTGTATTTGTTATACGAACCTAAGATACCGAGTTCGAAACGCGTCATCAGCACAAGACATTTGTTTCCGCNNGTGAGAGCGGTGTAAGTCTTTGACTTAAATTTCCATTTGTGGTATTCAATCCAGTGGTACTTCTCTTGCTGTTCGGCGTTGTAGGTCGCTGAATATGGATCGTTCGCAAGATTTTCGTAGTCTTTATTGTCCCACGCTGACCAAGGTGGTGTAATAGAAAGCGATGCTGTGAATTCAGAACCGCGACGTGGGAAGATCTGATTGTCGATGGATGAACGGTTGAGCGAAATCGTGAAGTTGACGTTGTTAGCCGTACCAGTTGTCATCAGGAAATAGCTCCAGTTTTTCAGCATATAGCGTGTATAAGAGAGCTGTAATGACAAAGTAAAATAGTCGTCTGGCCAACGGAGACGCTTACCCCAACCAATATTCGCGCCAATCAGCTTGACATATTTGTCTGGGTCGTAATAATTCTCGTAGTTGTTGTAATAATTGCTTCCGTATCCGTACAGATAATTATAATAATTGTAATAGGAAGCNTTGTTGTAGTAGCGACTTGAAACGTCGGTTTGCTTAGAATAGTAAACGCCGATGGTGAATTGGTTTGGTCGTTTGCCGCCAAACCAGTTTGTAGAATAGCTGGCGTTGTACATCTGATAGTAGGTTCCGTTGGTTTGTGCACCTAAAGAAAGTTGCTCGCCATCGCCAATNGGAAGAATACCACGACGTTCTGATTTTGGTTTGAACAGGTTTGCCATCGAGAAGTTGGTGAGTTTCAATCCTATTCTACCAATAACACCAGTTTGTCCCCAGCCAAGTGAGAACTCTACTTGGTCGTTATTCTTTGAAACAAGATCCCAATTAATATCGACAGTTCCGTCTTCTACGTTTGGTTTTACGTCTGGATTAACTTTTTCTGGNTCGAAGAATCCCATCGTAGCAAGCTCACGTGCGGAGCGTTGAAGGGCTTCTTTCGAGAACAAATCGCCTGGTTTGGTGTGCAATTCACGACGAACAACATTTTCGTACAAGCGGTCGTTACCGTTGATGCGCACGTGATTGATTCGTGCTTGTGGTCCTTCGCTGATGCGCATCTCTAAGTCGATAGAGTCGCCCACGACGTTGATTTCTGTAGGTTCAAGGTTATAGAACAGATAACCGCTGTTCCAGTAGTTGTTTCCTACTGCATCGTCATCGCTGGTNAAGCGTTTTTCCATCAGTTTCTGGTTATATACGTCGCCCTTNTGCATNCCTAAAACGCTACTGAGGTAATCTGTCGAATAGACTGTGTTGCCTACCCAGTTGATGTTGCGGATATAGTATTTTTTTCCTTCATCAACTTTGACGTAGATNTCCACGTGCTTGTCGTCGTATGGCGTAACGCTGTCNTCGATGATGGTTGCGTCGCGATAACCATACTGGTTGTATTTCTCAATCAGCTTTTGCTTATCGGCTTTCCAGCGTTCTGGCGTATATTTCTTTGGTTTCAGAATGTTAGTCAGNTTNCCTGCNTCGTGGGTTTTAGCAAATGCACCTTTGGTGAGCAAGCTTCCTTTGATTTTTTTATCNGAAAGCTGTTCGTTTCCTTCGATAGTAATTTTGTGAACCTTGATTTTCTCTTTTTTATCTACGACAACGTCGAGAATAACTTGGTTGTTTCCAGCCACATCTTCGCGCTGNTTGATTTCGATCTCAGCGTTATTNAATCCTTTGTCGTCGAAATATTTTGTTGCGAGAATCTTTGCGCGGTCTATCATGTTAGGAGTAATTTGTCCNCCCTTCAAGATACCCAATTTTTTCTCCATATCTTCGCGCTCACTCTTCTTCAGACCGATGTAATTGATGGTAGAAACGCGCGGAAGCACGCGGAGAGCGATGTGGAGATANGCTTTGTCGTTGTCAACGATTGAATCGATAGAAATTTGCACCTTTGAGAACAAACCNTGACGCCAATAACGCTTTACGGCATCTGTGATTGCTGGACCTGGAATCTCTACTTGCTGACCTACTGTTAAGCCAGAAATTCCTTGCAACACGTAATCTTCGTAACCTTCTACGCCAGTTACGTTGATGCCTGCAATGGTGCAGGTTCGTGGTGTGCCAGCATAACTAATTTCTGGATGTGTTATCCTGTCTTGCGCGAACGCTTTGGTGCTCAAAAGCAGCACAAAAAGCAACGCGAGTTTAGCGGTTATTCTCATTTTCTGCATGATTTTCNTTTTCAATTTGGGCTTCTGTTTTGCCATAACGACGTTGGCGATTTTGGAAACTAATGATTGCCTCGTGCAAGTCGGCTTCCGAAAAATCTGGCCAGTATGTATCACAGAAGTATAGTTCAGAATAAGCAATCTGCCACAGCAAGTAATTCGACACGCGCAACTCTCCGCCAGTCCTAATCAGCAGGTCTGGGTCGGGCATAAAGTTGGTTGTCAAGTGCTGACTGATTGTTTCTTCGTTGATTTCGTCAATATTTAATTTGTTATCTTTTACTTCCTGCGCAATATCACGCATGGCTTTNGTGATTTCCCAACGCGATGAATAACTCAACGCCACAACCATCGTCATCGTATCGTTCTTTTCGGTGTTGTGCATCGTTTGTTTGAGTTTTTCTTGCACAGCAACGGGCAGGCGATCGATGTCGCCGATGACTTGGAAGCGCACGTTGTTTTTCATAAAGATCTCATCTTCGAGCGAAGTAAGCACGAGACCCATCAGCGCGGCTATCTCATCCGTCGGGCGATTCCAGTTTTCGGTGGAAAAAGTGTAGAGCGTTAGATATTTCACGCCNAAGCGTGTACATTCTGAAGTAATTCTTCGCACTGCGTCAACGCCTGCCTGATGGCCATAACTGCGCTCTTTGCCTTGCGCGGCTGCCCATCTGCCGTTGCCATCCATAATGATGGCGATGTGGCGTGGTATGCGATTCATATCTAATTCGTTCATACGCGTTCTTTTTCTTTGTTTAATAGCGCTCGCTGGCGTTGTGACAGGTNCGACATTTGGCTAAAAAACTATACGTCAACGTGATTTGTAGCGCGCTATAGCAGTCGGTATTCTTAAACAAACCACTGCTTTCGACGTAGTAAGGGTCTTTTACGCCATCGAGTTCATCGCTCAACGAGAAGTGGATTGCCCACTCTACTCCGAGATTGAGTCGCTCGCCAATTTTATATTTCACNCCCAGTCCCAGCGGAACGTTGGCTGTGAAAACGCTTTTATCGCCTCCGCTAACGTAGGTCGCGCCAATGCCTCCGAAAACAAACGGCACCAGACGTTTCGAACCGCGATAATCGCGACCTGTTCCGTATGGCCAGAAGTTGTATTCGTAGGTCAGGCTGACGTCAACCAANTTGTTATCGAATTCGTAAGCCGTTTCNGCATAGTCGGGATAGTAGGTTTCGATGTCTTTCGACGAACCTTTCAACTTGCCGTACTGACCTGTCAGTCGTAATCCCATGTAAGGATTGAACAGATAGCGCAAAACAACCGAACCTGTCGGCTGCATATTTTTCAGAATGTTGCGGTTGAAGTCGCCTTCGTATGAAACTGCGCCAACGCCTGCACCGATTTCCATTCGGTATTCTGGGTCGTCTTGCGCGTAACTCATCAAAGGACAGAGCAGCAACAATGCGATGAGAATCTGTTTCATCCTTTTATTTTTTTTATTCNGTGAAATATGTTTGCTCGGATGACCATCCTAACTTACTCAGACGACCGCGCCATACTTGTCCGCTGTCGCCACAGATGATCCAAATGTAGTTTTGACTATCGACAACCATTGCAAAAACGGTTTCGCTCGAGTTGAATCCGTCTGGGAATGCCATCGAATCGTTGGCGAGCCATGTCGCTCCACCGTCTTGACTGGTGTAGAATGCNGAGAANGCTTGNTCGGTTGAGGCGTTCATNCCTTTGCCGCCAATCGCGATATACATGTCTCCGTAAACGGATGTTTGCAAGTTTTCGAGNTGTGGCAGNTTGTTGGTGTTGCCNGATGATGTGTTATAGTATGCCCACGATTGGTTTTCTGATTCNCTGGCGTTCTCTTCTACTTTTCCCCACACCATTCCGAAAGCGTCACTCGATACGTTNCGNTTGCCAGTNAGCAAAAGTTGGTTGGANGATTCGTTGGTTTTGAGNGCCTTGCTCATGAGATTGATGTCTTGTGTGGGCAGATAGTCGGCNGAAGCGTCGAGCGACTCGCTTGTCCAAGTGGTTCCGTTGTCGGATGAACTCAAGATAGCGCTGCCGTTTATGCCATANAGTCGNGTATCGCTCGCGCCAATGAGTTGCGAAATAGATGGAGTAGCAACCTGTGTCCAGTTCTTTACGTCGGTAGANTACATCAGTTTGCCGTCGTCGAGCATATAAACGCCATCGCTCTTCACTGCAACATTTTTGTAGATGTCGGCACTTGGCGATGATGTGTAATCNAATGTGAGTTTAGTCCATGTTTTTCCGTCGCTCTCGGCTGTAGAATAAACTACGCCAACACCATTTTCTGCTCCGAAAAGATAAATATTGCTGTTCCAGTTAATGGCTTTCATCGCCGTCAGGCTGGTCAATGCGCTGGCTTTCGATGTGACTTGNCTCCACGAGAACTCATCTTCGTCTTGCTCGTGACGGTTGATTTTGATGGTGTACCAGCGTTCTTCGGTGCCAGCGTTGCTATATACAACAAATTGNCGTGGTTGCGAGAAGTCTATACTGTCGCTACTCGAGTAGGTAAATATCGAATCGCTAATCAAACTCTTGTATTTGATTGTTCCACCGTTCTCGCTTGTGATTGTGCAGAGCGTGCGCGTCAAGTCAACGCCTTTGGGTAACGAATCGGGATTGTAGATCAGNCGATTGGTTTGGTCGATATAGAACGCTACATCGCTGTAATCGTCTGAAACATAGTAGGTGCTGTCTTCGCCAGACGAGTTTGTGGTGTGATAGAGCGCGCGCATCGTGCCGAGTTTGAAACTGGCGATGGCGGTATCGTGGTAATAGACAACATCATCTTCATCATCGCTGCCCAAGCANCCGCTCAACAANACGGTCAATGCNCTAAANAGAACAACGATGTATGATTGCAAAAATTTTCTTTTCATGTTTTTTTTGAACAATACTTGATTTTTATAAATCGATAGATTGGTGCAAAATTAAGCACATTTCGCAAAGAAACACCAAAAATTGGTCAATAATTAGGCAATTTTGGGGTTTTTCACGCATTTTTTAAGTTTTTTTGAACACTCGCGTGCGATGTGTTAAGAGAAAATANGCGAAAAATGGCGTTTTTCTTCACAAAAACGTCATCGCGATGTGCAAAAAAGGGATTTTCGACGCACTGAAAACAAATTTTGAAGAAAATGGGAAAANTTTCTAGAAAAAANGAGAAAAAATTGTGGTGCGACAAACCGAAAAAATTTGCCTCAAAAAATAGCGAAAAATTTGGTCGGATTTTTGGTCAAATTTTTGGTCATTTTTGGGTCAATTTTTGGTGCATTTTTTGGTCGTTTTTTGAGTTGAAAAAATAGTCGATTTACAAAATTTTACAAATGTTAAATTTGTGACTTTTTCTTTACAAATTTTTGACGCCAAAAAACGCGATTTTTTTTGTTAAAAAATGCCGTTTTTGGTTTAATTGTGAAGAATTGTTAATGGATTTTATGTGAAAATTTGTTGTAATTCGTTAAATTCGTGCACAAATTCGCCATTTTGTGCAATTTTTTCGTTGATTTTTTGAAAAAAGTCGCGTTTTTTTGCTTCCGAAAAAAAGGTCGTTTTTCGACCAAAAACGACTGAGATATTTTTGAAAACGACTCGTTTTTGAAAAAAGACCCTAAAAAACACCCTCAAAAAACGTGCGATTTTGGTCGCAAAAAAATTTTTTGGCGAAAAAAACGCAAAATAAAGTGTTAAAAAACGACCGATTTGGTAAAAAATCTTTACAGAATTTTGCCCAAAAATGGGCAAAAAAAAGAGCAAAAATTCGTGCGAAATTTTGCTCTTTTTTGGGGTTAAAATTTTAGTTGATTGAACGGCTCAAAAAATGCGCCTTTTTTGCTCAAAATTTGACCTAAATTTTGGTTCGATTTCAGTCGTTTTTCGCTTGAAAATTTATCCGAAATAATCGATTTGCATCGCTTTACGAACTTCACTCATTGTTTGTGCTGCCGTTTCGCGTGCAACTGCTGTTCCATCTTTCAGAATTTGCATGATTGCTGGTATGTCTTTTTCCAGTTCTGCACGGCGTTCGCGCATTGGAGCAAGGATTCTGTCGAGGATTTCAAACAAAAGTTTTTTGCATTTCATGTCGCCAAGACCGCCACGCTCGTAGTGAGCTTTGAGTTCTGCCAAGTTAGGATATTCTGGCAAGAAGTCAGCAAAATCTTGATCGGTTGCAAAAGCGTCGAGATAGGTGAAAACGGCGTTTCCTTCGGTTTTACCAGGATCGTCCACGCGCAAGTGATTTGGATCNGTGTACATTGAGCGCACCTTTTGCCAGAGTTCGTCTTTCGAATCGCTGAGATAGATGCAGTTGCCTAAGCTTTTGCTCATTTTCTCTTTGCCATCCGTTCCTGGAAGACGGCGAGCGACTTGGCGTTCNGGCAACATAATTTAGTCGGTTCTACCAAGACGTCGGCGTAAGTCTGATTGAATCGGCGCACAAGTTCACGCGTTAGCTCGAGCATTGGCTCTTGGTCTTCGCCAGCAGGCACGACTGTGGTCTTAAACAGCGTGATATCGGCTGCTTGACTAACNGGATAACAGAAAAATCCGAGTGGAACTTGACCCTCAAAACCGCGCATTTTGATTTCGGTTTTAACGGTTGGATTTCGTTGAACGCGACTAACNCTGACGAGATTCATCAGGTAAGTGGTGAGTTCTGCGAGTTCTGGGATAGCGCTTTGTATGAACAAAATGCAGCGCGACGGGTCTATGCCCGCCGAAAGCCAGTCGAGCGCAACGTTGANGATGCTTTTACGAATTTTTTCTGGGTTGTCTGCGTTGTCAGTAAGTGCTTGTACGTCTGCCATAAAGACAAACATGCGATCGAAATCGCCTTCATTTTGCAGTTCAACGCGACGACGCAACGAACCAACGTAGTGTCCTAAGTGAAGTTTTCCTGTAGGACGGTCGCCTGTAAGAATGACTTTGCTCATAATTTCATTAGTTTTAATTTTGCGTCGCGAAATTAGGCAAAAAAAAGTAACGTNCAAAAAATACGCAAAAAAAAACCCTTTGCGAGCANTGCAAAGGGTCTTTTTCGTATAATAATGGTATAAAATAATTATAATTGTGGACCAGCAGCGACGAGAGCCTTTCCAGCTTCGTTTCCTTCGTATTTAGCGAAGTTTTTGATGAAACGNCTNGCGAGATCCTTCGCTTTAACTTCCCAATCTGCAGCGTTTGCGTAGGTATCTCGTGGATCGAGNATGCCAGTGTCAACGCCTTCGAGTTTGGTTGGTACAGTTAGGTTGAAGAATGGAATGGTTTTGGTTGGTGCTTGGTCGATTGAGTGGTTCAGAATAGCATCGATAATTCCGCGAGTGTCGCGAATNGAGATGCGTTTTCCTGTACCATTCCAACCTGTGTTAACGAGATAAGCTTTTGCACCGCTTTGTTTCATTCTCTTAACCAGTTCTTCAGCATATTTTGTTGGGTGCAACTCGAGGAAAGCTTGACCAAAGCAAGCTGAGAATGTAGGAGTTGGCTCGGTAATTCCACGTTCTGTTCCAGCCAATTTAGCAGTAAATCCGCTCAGGAAGTAGTATTTGGTTTGTTCTGCATCGAGAATACTTACTGGAGGCAGTACACCAAAAGCGTCGGCTGACAAGAAAATAACTTGTTTTGCTGCAGGCGCGTGGCTAATTGGGCGAACGATGTTGTGGATGTGATAGATTGGGTAGCTAACACGTGTGTTTTCGGTTACGCTCTTATCTGCAAAATCAATTTTTCCGTTCTCATCTACGGTTACATTCTCAAGCAATGCGTCGCGATGGATTGCGTTATAGATGTCTGGTTCGCTTTCTTTGTCGTAGGTTAATNACTTTTGCGTAGCAGCCACCTTCGAAGTTGAAGACGCCGTTGTCGTCCCATCCGTGCTCATCGTCGCCAATCAGCTTACGTTTTGGGTCGGTTGACAAAGTGGTTTTACCTGTTCCAGAAAGTCCAAAGAATATAGCAGTGTTCTGTCCTTCCATGTCGCAGTTGGCAGAGCAGTGCATGGCTGCGATACCTTTAAGCGGCAGGTAGTAGTTCATCATAGAAAACATTCCTTTCTTCATCTCACCGCCGTACCAAGTGTTCAGAATAACTTGCTCGCGACTGGTAACGTTGAATACAACTGCTGTCTCTGAGTTCAGACCGAGCTCTTTGTAGTTTTCTACTTTAGCTTTTGATGCGCAGTAAACAGTGAAGTCAGGTTCCTGNTCGAACTCTTCTTCGTTCTGAGGACGAATAAACATATTTGTAACGAAGTGTGCTTGCCAAGCAACTTCCATAAAGAAGCGCACTTTCATGCGTGTGTCTTTGTTGGCTCCGCAGAATCCGTCAACGACAAACAGTCGTTTGCCAGAGAGTTGCTTAAGCGCNAGTTCTTTAACTGCTGCCCAAGTCTCTTTGCTTGCACGATGGTTATCATTTTTATACTCGTCAGATGTCCACCATACAGTGTCGTGAGAGTTTTCGTCGTCAACGATAAATTTGTCTTTAGGTGAGCGTCCTGTGTACACACCTGTCATAACATTGATTGCTCCAAGCTCGGTTTCTTGACCTACATCATAGCCTTCGAGACCAGGTTTGGTTTCTTCGTTGAAGAGAACTTCGTAAGTAGGATTGTAAAGCACTTCTGGGGTGTCTGTTATCCCATAATTTACCAAAACAGACTTGTCAAATTTTGCCATTGTTTTAATATTATTTAATAAGGTGATAATCTTTTAAAACGTTGCAAAAGTAAATCAAAATTTCGGAAAAGGTATGGAATAGCGAAAAATTTAAACATTTTTTTATTAAGGTACGCGTGGAATATTGTTTTTTTATGTTAGTTTTGCGCAAAAATCTAGTAATTATGGAGATTATCGACCTTAGCAAAACCAACTCTATCATCAATCAGTACATGGCTGAAATACGTGATAAAGTTTATCAAAAGAATCGTTTGCTTTTTAGAAACAACATTATGCGAATCGGTGAGTGTGAAGCGTTTGAAATTTCTAAGACGATGGAATACGCACCTAAAGACATTGCAACGCCACTTGGCATTGCTACAGTAAACGTTCCTACAGATAAATTGGTTTTAGCAACGATTTTTCGCGCTGGATTGCCGTTCCACCAAGGTTTCTTAAACATTTTCGATCACGCTGGCAATGCTTTTGTCAGCGCTTATCGTGAATACACCGACGAAGAGCATCACCACGTTGGTATCCATGTAGAATATCTTGCTACNCCAAGCATCGACGAAAAGAACTTAATCATCGCCGATCCTATGTTAGCAACTGGTGGCAGCATGGAGTTNGGNTACAAAGCGTTTCTTACTAAAGGAACACCGAAACGCATACACGTTGCATGCGTCATCGCAACGCCTGAAGGAATAGAGCACGTGCGAAAAACTTTCCCTGAAGATAGAACAACCATCTGGTGCGCAGCAATCGATCCTGGAATGAACGAACATAAATATATCGTTCCTGGNTTTGGCGANGCTGGAGACTTGTGCTACGGGGACAAACTATAATGAAAACAGGATTAGTTCTTGAAGGTGGCGCAATGCGCGGTATGTTTACGTGCGGTGTGCTGGATGTTTTAATGGAGCATAACGTGTGCTTCGACGGCATCATTGGTGTATCTGCTGGCGCAGCATTTGGTTGTAATTTGAAATCTCATCAACATGGCAGAGCATTGCGCTATAACCAACGTTTTAGTCAAANGACAAACGCTATTGNAGTTTGCGTTCTTGGTTGACGACGGGCAACCTTTTCAATGCCGAATTCTGCTATCATACAGTTCCAAATGAATTAGATATTTTCGACAAAGACGCGTTCGATGCCGACAAAACAGCATACTACGTTGTTTGTTCCGATATCGAGACGGGTAATCCAGTGTATAAACAAACGGAAAAAGCAGGAGATGAGTTTTTAGAGTGGATTCGCGCGTCAGCATCGATGCCCGTTTGCTCGACGGTTGTCGAGCTCGACGGCAAGAAAATGCTCGACGGCGGCGTTACCGATTCTATACCGCTGCGCTATTTCCAAGAGATAGGATTCGAACGCTGCATCGTTGTCGAAACACAACCTGCGGATTATCGCAAAAAACCATCGCGTTTCCTTCCTATCATGCGCTTTTGGATGCGTCGTTATCCTAAATTCGTCGAAGCAATGACGCATCGCCATCTGATGTATAACGAAGAAAAAGATTTCGTTGCAAGCGAGGCGAAAAAAGGACACGCGTTTGTCATTCGCCCTACAACGAAATTGCCTATCGGACACGTCACACACAGCGCGAAAAAGATGGAAAAAGTTTATCAGATTGGGCGAGAAATTGCGCTAAAACATATAGACGAGATTCTCGAATTCATGCAATAATTTTTCAAAAAACGCCGATTCCATCGGTGTTTTTTTTGTTTTTAATTATCCAATCAGCACATCCCAAACCGCTATGATGTGGCATAGCGAACCAATCAGCACGAAAAAATGAAATACGGTGTGCATATAGCGTCGTTTGTTCACGCTATAGAAAATTGCGCCAGTGATATACGCCACGCCTTCAGCGATAATCCATCCTACTGCAGATGGACTAACGCAGTGGAGCAATGGTTTGAAAGCAACAAGCACGCTCAATCCCATCGCAACAAAGCAANACGTCTCGAAATTGCTGTGGTCTTTCAGTTTATTGAATGCAGCNATCGTTCCAATGATNGCGCAAACCCAAACGAAAACAAACAAACCCCATCCCCAGATGCCCTCTCCACGCATCGCAACCAGCGTGATAGGCGAATAAGAGCCCGCGATGTGCCAGTAGATNGCTGCGTGATCNAAGCGACGCANCTTGTTCTTCCAGCGCGACGTTGCTCTNAGCGCGTGGTACCACGTGCTGGCGATNTAGGAGCACAACATACCAAAAAGATACAGTGCAACGCCAATCGTAGCCCATGCGTTGTTGCGGCTAATGCACCACGTTAGAAAAANAACGCCTACAACAACGCCCATCAGAATGCCTGCAGCGTGGCTCCAAGCATTCCAACGTTCTTCGTTTTTAGTGAAAAAAATTCGCCGCGCCAATGGTTTCTAAACGAAATAATAAAGGAATGTGGCGATACCTTCAAGCGCTGGCTTTCGCTGATTCTCTATTTCGATTTTGAAAGCCACTTCCGTCTTGCANATTCCACGCAGATTACTGATGCCATGCAGTGTAGCGACAAGTCTAACGCGNCTGCCTGTAACGACAGGTTGCCCAAAACGCATCTTGTCCATGCCGTAATTAACGAGCATTTTAATGTTGTTTACTTCGATAATTTCATCCCACAGATACGGCAATAACGACAAAGTCAAATAGCCATGCGCTATCGTNCTCTTGTAGGGACTCTCTTTCTGAGCGCGTTCCACGTCAACGTGAATCCACTGATGGTCAAGTGTCGCGTCAGCAAACAGGTTGATGCGTTCCTGATCAACGGTTAGCCACTCTGAAACACCTAATTCCTTGCCCAAATAGGCTGCAAAATCGTCGTAACTATTAATCACTAATTTTTCCATACGTTCATTTTTACTTACAGCGCAAAGATACACAAAAAAAATACTAAAACACTATATTTTTGCGTTATTCAATTAAACTAACCAAAACAACGATGCACAAACTCATCTTATTGCTCGCGCTAACGGCGTTCGCCAGTTGCTCGACGGCGCAAAAGCAAACGACAAACGCAACGCAACCAACGGCGCTCAAATCTCAACGACCTACGTTCCAAAAACCACGTCTCGGCGCTTGGAATCCTATAGAAACCAACAAAGATTGCGCGCGCTTCACGTCGGCAGGTGGCACAGATACGATTCGCGTAACCAATTACGAGCGATGGTGGATCAACGGTGCAGACGTGGGCGACACGTATTTCCACAGTCCAAAAGGCAGCGACAACTCAGCCGATTATTACCTTGCGATGACAGCCGATGGCTTTACGCTGCAAGTGCCTAAGAATCAGCGCAATATCCTCATCATTTCCGCGCCCGAAGCACGCAAAACGCGCCACGAAATCATCGTGACGATGCAGTCGGGCAACGCGTTCAAAAAAATAGAAATCACGCAAAACGTTCCTGTTGAATAAAAAATCGGAACGAAACGAGCGCGAAATTCCTCCCTATTATATAATATAATAAGGTGTAGTTTGCTGCACAAAATTTTTGCTTCAAGTAAAACTTGAACGTAAAGAAAACTTTACAATTTTTTACAATGTTAAAACGCGAAATTTTCTGACACGATTTAACATTCGTTTGCATTTGACCGACCAATTTCTAATGCACGTTTTCGAATCGAAAATCGATGTTTTTCGATCGTAATTCCATGCGCGAAATGTTAAAATGAGTGATTTATGCAAAAAATATACGCTTTTTCGATGTTTTTTCGTGTAAAATGTCGAATTTTTGAACGTGGAATTTCGAAAAATCTCGATTGTTAAAAAAGTTAAATGATATGAGATAAAAAATTATCTCACGTGAGATAGAAATTTATCTCACGTGAAATAAATTTCTAAAGCGCCTTTTTGGCTCGACAATCTGCACGAAAGGCAAAAAAAAGTGGCGTTTTTTGAAATTTTATTTTGCGCAGAAAAACTTTTTAACACGAAAACTTTTTATTCTGTGTTGCACTTTACGCATCGCATAGCAATGAAATTTAACACGCAAAATCGTGCATTTTTTTCGTCAAAAAACGCACTAAAAAAACAGAGCGCTGCATCCAAATTCTGAATGCAACGCTCCGCGAAGTTTTTTCTAACGAAATGCGATTTTATTTCTTCGATTTGCGTTTCAAAGTCTTTGTTTTGTCGTTCTCTTTCTTTGCGTTCTCATCGTCTTCCGCAAGCACGAAATCCAGCTGACGCTTCTCTACGTTTGCCGATGCCACAGTGATGCGTATCGGATCGCCGAGTTGATAGACGTGATGATTGCGACGGCCGCGCAAACAGTAATTATCCTCATCGTATTCGTAGTAATCGTCGCCCAGATCTCGTATAGGTACGAGTCCCTCGCAGTGGTTTTCGTCGATTTCTGCATATACACCGTAACTCTGAATGCCGCTGATATGCGCATCGAACGACTCTCCAATATGTTCGCCCATGAACTCTACCATTTTATATTTAATGGATTCGCGCTCCGCATTCGTTGCAATTTGTTCCATATCGCTGCAATGTTCGCACAGTTGCTCGTAATATTTTTGGTTTGCACTCTTTTCGCCTTGCTGGTAGCGCGTCAGAAGTCGGTGAACCATTGTGTCAGGATAGCGTCGTATTGGACTGGTGAAGTGAGTATAGTAATCGAACGCCAGACCGAAGTGACCTATGTTGTGCGTGCTATACTTTGCTTTCATCATTGCACGCAATGCAACCGTCTGGACAAGCTTTGCTTCTCTCTTTCCTTCGACATCGTCCATTAGTTTATTGAGAGATTTTGCTGTAGCCGTTTTTGTTCCCGCTGTCTTTAAGCGATAGCCAAATCGTGCAATGAAATCGCGCAAGCTTTCCAGCTTTTGCGGATCGGGATTCTCGTGGATACGATACGGAAGCGTCTTTGGCGTTTTGCCGCGACCAGGGTTTCCAACCGCTTCTGCAACAGTTCTGTTTGCAAGTAGCATGAATTCCTCGATCAATTTATTAGCATCCTTCGAGCGTTTGAAGTAACAGCGAATCGGTTTGCCGTTCTCGTCGATATCGAAATGCAGTTCTTCGCCTTCGAATTTCACTGCACCATTTTTGAAACGCTCTGCACGAAGTTTTTTTGCTAATGCATCGAGACGAATAAGCTGCTCAGCGTATTCGCCTTTATAGTGCATGCCGTTTTTAAGTGGTGGCGCTGGCTCGCCCTTTCCATCAACTACGCCGTTATCTTCAAGAATTTGCTGCACCTCTTCGTAAGCGAATCTTCTATCGCTACGAATTACGGTGTGAACGATACGCGATGCGCGCACCATAGCGTCTTCGTCGAGATCGAAGATAACGGAATAGCACAGTTTCTCTTCGTTTGGTCGAAGCGAACAGATATAATTACAAAGTCGTTCTGGTAGCATTGGGATTGTGCGGTCAACGAGATAGACCGACGTGGCACGCTGCTGTGCTTCTTTGTCAATGATTGAACCTTCTGTCACGTAGTGTGAGACATCGGCTATATGCACACCAACCTGCCAAAGCCCGTTCTGAAGTTTCTGGATGGACAAAGCGTCGTCGAAATCCTTAGCATCCTTCGGGTCAATGGTGCAAGTAAAAATCTGGCGAAAGTCTTCACGACCCTCAAGATCCTTTTCTGTGATTTTATCTGATATCTTGTTGGCTTCATCTTCAACGTTTTTAGGATACTTATACGGCAATCCGTATTGCGCAAGAATGGCATGCATTTCTGTTGTATTATCTCCCGTAACGCCCAGAATGTCTATAACTTCGCCAATCGGCGTTTTGTGTTCGTCGGTTGGCCATTGGGTGATGCGAACAACGGCTTTATCGTCGGTTTTCCCGCCTTTGAGTTTGTCGCGTGGTATAATTATGTTGTGAACTAACAGGTTTTCTTGCGTCACAAGAAATGCAATATCTTTGTCAACGCGCAAACGACCAACGAAAGTCTCGCGAGCGCGCTTGAGAATTTCTATGACTTGCGCTTCTTTTATATGTTTTTTGCGACGCGCCATGAACGAAACACGAACGCGATCGCCGCTCATGGCCGACAGCGAATTGCGTTCTGAAACAAAAATAGGCTTTCCGCCTTCGTCAGGAATAAAGGAATTTTTTCCGTTTGCTTTGCGAACGAATGTTCCTTCTTGCACTTGGTTGCTCTGGGACAGCTTGTAGCGATTGTCACTCTGCTTTACGAGATAGTCATCCCATGCTAACTCGTCGAGAATGCTAATCGCCAGCATTTTAGTTGGATGCGTTGTGATGTGCAACTGACGAAATATGTCTTTCAATGAATAAGATTCGGAAGCGTTTTGTTGAAAAAATCCTGCCAACTGGTCTTTTAGTTGGTCTTTCGTAAGGCGATGATTTGTTTTTTTCTGTTTTTTCATATAATAAGGTGTTTTTGCAAAGATAGAAAAAAGTGTTAATAAAAAATCTTTTGACGTAAAAAGTTTATAGTTCTTTATCACTTCTGTAACACTGTTGCGCGGGTTTTGGGACTGAAAAACGTGAATAAATTTTGTTTTTCACTTGTGTTCGACTAATTTTGCAGCGCAATTCGACGTTGATTGATGAAGATTCTGATTACAGGAGCAAGCGGTTTCATCGGCAGTTTCCTTGTTGAGGAAGCGTTGCGCAGGGATTGGGAAACGTGGGCGGCTGTTCGCAAGAGCAGTTCGCGACAATACCTCGCGGATGAACGCATTAGATTTTTAGAACTCGACTTTTCGTCGAAAGAAAACCTTGTCAATCAACTTCGCGGACACGCTTTCGATTATATTATTCATGCTGCAGGCGTGACGAAATGTATTGATTCAGCAGATTTTTTCAAAGTCAATACGGAGGGAACAAAGCACTTGGTGGAAGCAATTCTTGAGTTGAATATGCCCATTCGTCGCTTTGTTTATCTAAGTTCACTCTCTGTGATGGGCGCGATTAAGGAACAGCAACCGCATCAAGAGATTTGCGAAACGGATTTGCCTAAACCAAATACGGCGTACGGCAAGAGCAAATTGCAGAGCGAGGAGTTCTTGGACTCGATTGGCAATTCGTTTCCGTATATCGTGCTTCGCCCGACTGGCGTTTACGGTCCGCGCGAAAAGGATTATTACCTGATGGCGAAGTCGATTAAGCAACACGTAGATTTTTCTGTTGGTTTCAAACGCCAAGACATAACATTTATTTATGTAAAAGACGTGGTTCAGGCTGCTTTCTTAGCGCTCGATCATGGTCAGAGCGGCAGAAAATATTTTCTTTCTGATGGAGGCGTTTATCAATCCACAACGTTTTCGCGCCTCATCCAAAAGGCTTTGGGCGTCAGAGTGGTTATTCCCATCAAGGCTCCACTATTTATCCTGCGCGCTGTCACGTTTTTAGGAGAATATTACGGTAGGATGACGAAACGGATGACCGCTTTGAACAACGACAAATACCACATTCTGAAACAGCGCAACTGGCTTTGCGACATCGAACCCGCGATGAANGAGTTGGGCTTTCACGCGCAATACGATTTGGAACGNGGCGTCAACGAAACGATTGCATGGTACGAAGAAAACGGATGGCTATGATAATTTCACAACTCTTTGCAACAGAAAAAAATCCTAAGCGAGGGCTGATGGCNATGGAATGGGTGATGATTGCCTATATGGCATTTACCACGCTATTCATACTGTTTGCTTCGACCAAACTGGCGCATCCCGAAACGCTTTTNTTAGGACGCGCAAAAGTTCTCGCCATCACGCTGGCGCTGTGGTTGGTCTATCGGATGGCGCCTTGCAGGTTTACGAAGTTGTGTCGCGTGGTCGGTCAGTTGGNTTTACTATCATGGTGGTATCCAGACACGTACGANCTGAATCGGATTCTNCCNAATCTGGATCATATCTTCGCGCAATGGGAACAGANNGTGTTNNNNGGTCAACCTTCTTTATGGTTCTCGCAAGCGCTTTCACATCCAATATTTTCGGAACTCATGGACATGGGCTACGCATCCTATTATCCGATGATNGTAGCCGTTTGCTTGTTCTATTTCTTTGCACGCTATACGGAATTCGAGCGTTGCTCGACGATTGTACTTTCCGCCTTCTTTATATATTATATAATGTATATACTCGTGCCTGTCGTTGGTCCAACATTTTATTTCAACGCGATCGGATTGGATCAAGCAAGCAACGCAATTTTCCCTGCNGTCGGCGACTATTTCAACACGCACACNGACTGTCTTGTTTCNCCAGGTTACAGCGACGGATTGTTNTATTATTTTGTTGAAAGTGCTAAAGCAGCAGGCGAACGCCCTACGGCAGCATTCCCAAGCTCGCACGTTGGCATCGCAACGCTTTGCATGCTGNTGGCATTGCACACGAAAGAGAAAAAATTGGTGTGGATTCTTACACCTTTTTATATATTATTATGCTTCGCGACGGTTTACATACAAGCACATTACGCAATCGATGCCATCGCAGGGCTCGTCAGTGGAATCTTACTNTACNCNATTCTGCTGCTTCTTACTAAAGGATTAAAACAATGAAGAAACTATATATTGAAACGTATGGCTGCCAGATGAACGTGGCAGACTCGGAAGTCGTTGCTTCTGTAATGAAGATGGCGGGCTATGACGTGTGTGATAATTTAGCGGAAGCAGACGCTGCATTCCTAAACACATGCTCTGTGCGCGAAAATGCTGAAAATAAAATTTATAACCGCTTGGAAGCGCTTCACGCAGAGAAGAAAAAAGGTCATAACTTAATCATTGGCGTTCTTGGTTGTATGGCAGAACGCGTGAAAGACGACTTGATAGAAAATCATCACGCTGATTTGGTGGCTGGACCTGATGCATATCTGACGCTGCCTGACNTNATTGCGCAATGCGAAACAGGTCATAAAGCGATGAATATCGAGCTCTCTACNACTGAAACGTATAGAGATATTGTTCCACANCGTATCGGTGGAAACCGCGTTAGTGGTTTTGTGAGCATCATGCGTGGATGTAATAATTTCTGTCACTATTGTATCGTTCCTTATACACGTGGACGCGAACGCAGTCGCGACGTTCAAAGTATTTTGCAAGAAGCGATAGACCTTCGCGATCGTGGCTTTAAGGAAGTAACGCTNNTGGGACAGAACGTTAATTCTTACAGATGGAACGATATTGCATTTCCAAAACTTTTGCAAACCGTTGCCGAAGCAGTGCCAGAGATGCGCGTTCGTTTTACAACGAGCCATCCGAAAGATATGAGTGATGAAACGCTGCACGTAATTGCTGAAACTAAAAACGTATGTCGTCACATTCATCTTCCAGTGCAAAGCGGTTCGGANAGAATTCTTAAGTTGATGAATCGGAAATACAATCGCGAGTGGTATATGCAACGCGTTGACGCTATTCGTTCAATCATTCCCGATTGTGGTTTATCGACTGACATTTTTGTAGGCTATCACGACGAATCTGAAGCAGATCACCAGCTTTCTCTTTCACTAATGAGAGAAGTGGGATACGACTCTGCATTTATGTTTAAATACTCAGAGCGACCTGGAACTTACGCATCTAAACATCTGCCCGACAACGTTCCCGAAGAAGTTAAGCTACAACGACTTTCGGAACTCATTGCATTGCAAACGGAAATCTCGGCAAAGCAAAACAAAAAAGACATAGGCAAGACTTTTACTATATTGGTTGAAGGTTTCAGCAAGCGCAGTCGCGAACAGCTTTGTGGTAGAACAGAACAGAATAAAATGGTTGTGTTCGACAAAGGCAATCATCACGTTGGCGAGTTCGTGCAAGTGAAGATTACAGATGCAACATCGGCAACGCTATTTGGTGTGGAAGAAGAATAAAAAACGCTGAAAAGTTTTGATATTTCAACGTTTTAGCCTATTTTTGTATTCTTATGAAAGAATTTCTCCAAGTTCTACGAAGATTTCTTCCGCCTTATAAGAAATTTTTGTGGCTTTCTGTGTTGTTCAATATACTCTCTGCAATATTGAACGTGTTTTCTTTCACAGCACTTGTTCCAATTCTGAACATATTGTTTGACACTGGCGAAACAGAGAAAGCAACTACGCTCATGGAGATGAGCGATGGAAGTCTAAGTGATGTACTTAGCAACAACGCGAATTACTATGTACTTCAGTTGCAAGAGTCTGTGGGTTCATCTAACACGCTTCTCATTCTTGGAGCCATCATNGCGTTTCTTACTTTCTTGAAAACCGGCGCTTACTTCTTGTCCGCCGCTTCTATCATACCCATCCGCACCGGCGTTGTACGTGATATACGAAATCAACTCTACGAAAAAATAACGTCTCTACCGCTNGGTTTTTTTAGCGAAGAACGAAAGGGAGATATAATTGCACGCATGAGCGGCGACGTACAAGAAGTTGAAACTTCAATTATGGCGTCTCTCGAAATGATCTTCAAGAATCCCATTCTTATCGTAGCGTATTTCGCCGTTCTTTGTATTACATCGTGGCAGCTAACGCTCTTTACACTGATTTTTGTACCGATCTTTGGCTGGTTCATGGGNTTTGTTGGCAGAAAATTAAAGGCGAAATCGCTCAAGGCACAAGCGCTNTGGAGCGATACTATGAGTAGAGTAGAAGAAACACTCGGCGGTTTGCGAATCATAAAAGCATTCAACGCCGAAGAAAAGATGAATAAACGCTTTCAAGAAACAAACGATGCGTATCGCAATGACGTGCTTCGCGTNAACGTAAGACAGCAAATGGCGCATCCAATGAGCGAGTTTCTCGGAACGATTATGATTGTAGTAGTGCTCTGGTTTGGCGGAATACTGGTGCTAAACTATAAAGTACTGAGCGGTCCTGTGTTTATTTTTTATCTCGTTATATTGTATTCCATCATCAACCCATTGAAAGAATTTTCTAAAGCATCGTACAACATCCCTAAAGGACTGGCTTCGATGGAGCGTGTTGACAAGATACTGATGGCGGAAAACAATATAAAAGAGTCAAAAAACGCCCATTCCATCGATAAATTTATGCATCAGATNGAGTTTCGTAACGTTTCATTCCGCTATGGCGACCAGTGGGTGTTGCGAAACATAAATCTTGTGATTCCAAAAGGTAAAACCGTTGCGCTCGTTGGTCANAGTGGAAGTGGCAAATCAACGCTTGTCGATNTGATTCCACGCTTTTACGATGTGCAAGAAGGCGAAGTACTGATNGATGGCATAAACGTTAAANATCTAAAGCTTAGCGATCTGCGCCGATTGATTGGAAATGTNAATCAGGAAGCCATTCTTTTCAACGATACTTTCTATAANAACATCGCGTTTGGCGTTGAACAAACATCGCAAAGCGAAGTAGAACAAGCCGCAAAGATTGCAAACGCGCACGAATTCATTATCGCCAGCGAAAAAGGTTACGACACCAACATCGGCGATCGCGGTGGACGCCTTTCTGGTGGACAGCGTCAGCGAGTGAGTATCGCGCGCGCCATTCTCAAGAATCCACCCATTCTGATTCTGGATGAAGCAACCAGCGCGCTGGATACTGAAAGTGAAAGATTAGTGCAAGAGGCTTTGGAACACCTGATGCGCAACCGCACCACTATCGCNATAGCCCACCGTCTTTCTACAATCAGAAACGCCGACCAAATATGCGTAATACACGAGGGAATGATTGTAGAAAAAGGAACNCACGAAGAGTTACTGCAACAGAACGGCTATTACAAACGACTACACGACATGCAACAAGTATAAAAAACCTGTGCAACTATGCAAAAACTCATCGACAAACTAACATACTACGCGCTCTATCTGCTCTCATTGCTGCCATTCAGAGCGCTCTATTGCTTGTCCGACTGCGCTTACTTCTTCGTTTACAAAATTTTTGGTTATCGAAAAAAATTGGTGCGCAACCATCTGCAAACGGCATTCCCAGAAAAGAGCGANGCAGAGCGTAGAGATATCGAACGCAAATTCTATCANTGGTTTTGCGATTACTTCTTCGAAGCGATTAANNTGCTGAGTATCAGTCGAAAAGAACTGGAAAAACGATTNNNAATNACAAACAGNNANGNNATAGANCAATGCTTCCAAGAAGGGCAATCAGTGGGAACCATTCTCGGTCATTACTGCAACTGGGAGTGGCTCTCGTGCGTTGGCATCGGATTGCCCGACAACCGCGCTGTCGGATTGGTNTANAAACCGCTGAAATCACATGCAATGGACGAGGTTTTCATTCGTTTGCGCTCGTGTGTCGGTGGTATGCCAGTGCCGAAAAACGATATACTACGCGCGTTAGTGCGTTTGAAACAAAGCGGAACAATGTCTATCTTCGGATACATCGCCGATCAGGGTCCGAAATGGGAGAATATCCATCTCTGGTTGACGTTCTTGAATCACGAAACGCCTGTCTTTACGGGTTCAGAGCGTATCATGCGAAAAATGAACAACGCGGTTTTCTACGTCGAAATGTCGCGTCCGAAACGCGGTTATTACACTTGCACTTACCACCTCATCACTCGCCATCCGCAAGAGATGGAAGAATATGCTATCACACGCGAATTCTTCAAGCGTCTCGAGCAAACCATTCGCAAAAATCCTGAGTTCTATCTTTGGACACACAACAGATGGAAACGTACTCGTGAAGAATTCGAACGTCGGTTCACGATAGAAAATGGGCGAGTTATACCAAAATCCTAACGCAACATGCTGCTAATCAATCCACAATACGAAGAACAACGACCCTATCTCGCGCAAATAGCGAAGCATTTCGAGCAAGAGGGCGAAATCATCTATGGCGGCAGAAATCTAATCAAAACGTTGACGATGCCAAATGGTGAAACCGTCAACGTAAAGCGTTATCATAAACCAGCATTTATCAACAAACTCGTTTATTCTTTACGCATCCGACAACCGAAAGGCATGCGTGCGTTTCTCTATCCCAACGTTCTGCTGAAAAAAGGCATTGCGACAGCGCAACCGATTGCTTATATAGAAGAGCGGAACGCGCTTGGACTGTTGCAGTTCAGCTATTTCGTGAGCCAGCAAGTGCCTTTCGCAACGTTGCTCTATCATATAGAAGATTTACCCGATGAAATGGGCAAAAAATTAGCGCAAGACCTCGCAAAATTTACTGCGCACATGCACGACGAAGAGGTGCTCCACAAAGATTTTTCACCAGGAAACATTCTCTGTCACGAGCAAAACGGATCGTTCGAGTTTTGCCTTGTCGATATCAATCGCATGTATTTCGGAGCGGTGAACATGCAACAGGGCGCTGACAACTTGAAACGTCTTTGGGGTTCAAAGAGTTTCATCACTGAAGTGGCGAGAAATTACGCTCGTTTGCGCCATTTCGACGAGGAAACATTCATCAATCTGACGCTCGAACAGCGCAAGCGGTTCTGGAAACGCTATACAAAAAAACATGGAGCGCCTTTCGAAATAGATTATTAAAACGAAAGAAAAATCTTTCGCTTTTTTCTCCAAAATTTTCTCCATTTTACATCCAATTTTCGTTTACAAGATTGACGATTTTAACAACCGTTAATCCACAAAATTTTGCATAAAAATTCGCTCGTCAAAAAAACGAATTTTAGAACGAAAAAACGCGATTTTCGATTGTAGTTGCACACGATAGAAAAGTGTGCAACGAAAAATATTGACAAAAAACAGCGATTTTTTGCACAAATTCATCGATTTGTGCAATTTTTTCACGTAAAATCCGAAAATTTTGCGTGCAAAAAATTTTGGAAAGCATGCTGTTTACGATTTTATTTCACGTGAGATAAAAATCTATCTCACGTGAGATAATTTTCTATCTCATATCATTTACATTTGTTAACAGTCAATTTAACAAAAAAATGCCCATAAAACACGCAAAAAAAACGCGTGTTTTTGGTCGGTCGATGCGTGCAACCCGATTTTTTTTCAATTCTGCGCGTTAACAAAGCTTAAATTTGCATATTTATTCCACGTTTTGCATAAAAAAATTGCACGTGATTTAACAAAAATTCACGTGCAATTTTCGCCGTATTTTTTGTGCAATTTTTTCGCAGAAAAACAATCTAAATTTAGAATCCCACTTTTTCGTCGATGAAATAGCGTGGTCGCTGTTTTACTTCTGTGTAGATTTTGCCCACATACACGCCAATGGTGCCGAGACTCAGCATCAAACAGCCTCCTATAAACCAGAGCGACACCATCAGCGACGTCCATCCTGGGAGCGTTTTGCCTATAGCGTGCTGGTAAACGTAGTAGATGACGAGCACGATTGACGCAAGCGTCATCAGCAAACCAATGAGCGCGATAAATTTTATAGGTGCAACCGAGAAGGAAGTGATGCCGTCGAGCGAGAAACTCAGCATCTTACGAAGCGGGTACTTTGATTCGCCAGCCTCGCGCGCCTTTCTGTCGTAGTAAACGCACGCTTCGCGGAAGCCAAGTTCGCGCACGATGCCGCGAAGAAACAGGTTTCGCTCGCCGTAAGACAGCAAAGCGCGAAGCGAACGCTGCGACATGAGTCGGAAATCCGCGTGGTTGTAGATGATATCTGGGTCAACCGATTTCATCAGACGATAGAACGCCTGCGCTGTGAAGCGCTTAAACCAAGTGTCGGTCTTGCGTTCTTTTCTGACGCCATACACGATATCCACTCCTGTTTGGGCTTTTTTCACCATCTCGATGATAGCGTTCTCATCGTCTTGCAAGTCAGCGTCGATCGAAACCATCGCGTCACACAGTTCGCAACACTGTTCCATACCAGCCCAAAGCGCGTTTTGGTGACCGCGATTGCGCGCGAGTTTCACGCCCAAGATGCAGTCATACTGCGCTGATGCGTCATGAATAATTTGCCAAGTGGCGTCTTTGCTGCCGTCGTCCACGAAAAGCAATTTCGTTTCGGCACTCGTTTCCGACTTAATCTGCTGGCGCAAAACGAGCATTCGCTCGATTGTCGTTGGCAAAACTTCTTCTTCGTTGTAACAGGGAATGACAATAAAAAGTTTCATAGCGTAAAATCTGATGAAATTTTATGTAAAGAAATTCAATAGAAATCGTCAAAAATCGCCGATTTCATCGAGATTTTTGAAAAAATTTTATATGTTTTTGTACAATATTTCAGTGAGTTCGCGCATTCCTTCGCTACCACCTTTTTGGATATGCGTGATGTTAGGATTTTGTGGCAGCTTGACGTCATCGGGATCTATAACAAAGATAGGCGTATCTTGCTGGGCAAACATAATCAATCCAGCAGCAGGATAAACGTTGAACGACGTACCGATAATGACAAGCACGTCGGCCGCAGCGACAAGTTCGGCAGCTGGCGTGATATTTGGCACAGCTTCGCCAAAGAAAACGATGAACGGGCGCAACAGAGAGCCATCATCCGCTTTTGCTCCTATTGGAACTTCGCAGTCGTTCTCGCTTAATTCTTTGATATATCGTTCATCGAATTGATCGCGCGATGAACATACTTTCGTCAATTCACCATGTAGATGCAGAACATGCGTAGATCCNGCTCGCTCGTGCAGGTTATCCACATTNTGTGTAATGACATGCACGTCGAAATCACGTTCAAGCGCGCTGATAAGCTTGTGTCCNTCGTTGGGTTGCGCAGCATACAGTTTTTTGCGGAGCTGATTGTAGAAATTCGTTACAAGCGTTGGATTTTGTAACCAGCCTTCATGCGATGCTACTTTTTNTACAGGATATTCTTCCCACATGCCGTTGTTTCCGCGAAACGTGCGGAATCCACTTTCAGCCGACATGCCTGCGCCAGTAAGGAATACGATTTTTTTCATGGGGATAGCGATTTAATATATTAACAATGTACAAAATTACTATTTTTTCTATAAAAAGCATTTTTATAAAAGAAGAAATTGATTATCTTTGTGCACTTTATAAAATATTGTTTATTATAGAAATGGATAAAATCAGTTATGCTTTAGGTTTAGGTATCGGCAGACAATTGTGCGATATGGGTGCAACCGATTTGAATATCGATGACTTTGCGCAAGCAATTAAAGATGTTATCGCTCAGAAAGAGCCACAACTCAGCGCTAACGAAGCGCAACAGATTGTTCANACGTTCTTCGCNGAACAGGAAAAGAAGCAACGCGCCGCTGCTGCAGAGCGTTTCAAAGAACAGAAAGAGAAAGGCGAGCAGTATTTAGCAGAGAATGCAAAAAAATCTGATGTCGTTACGCTTCCAAGTGGCTTACAGTACACCGTATTGCGCGAGGGAAACGGCAAGAAACCAAAGGCAACGGATCAGGTAAAGTGTCATTACGAAGGTATGTTAATCGACGGCACTTTGTTTGATAGCAGTATTCGTCGCGGTGAACCTGCAACATTTCCGCTGAACGGCGTNATAGCAGGCTGGACNGAAGGTTTGCAACTCATGCAAGAAGGCGCTAAATATCGCTTCTACATACCCTATCATCTTGGATATGGCGAACGNGGCGCTGGACAAGCGATTCCGCCTTTTGCTGCATTGATTTTCGATGTTGAACTGTTAGAAGTATTATAAGAATTCNTTAAAAATAAAATTATAAAACAACAATGAAAAAGTTATCTATTATTGCCTTAGTGGCATGTGTTTTGACAATTATTTCTTCATGTGGTCAACGTATTCCAAAACCAGACTTGAAAACCGATATCGATACGATGAGTTACGCTATGGGTTTAGGTCAATCGCAAGGANTACGCGAGTATTTGATGGCGAGAATGGGTGTAGATACGACCAGAATCGACCAAGTTATCAAAGGAATTAAAGAAGGTATAAGTATAGGAGAAGATAAGAATAAAGCCGCTTACCTTGCTGGCGTTCAGATTGGACAACAAATCGTAAACCAAATGATACCAGGCATNAGCATGGAAGTATTCGGTAGCGACTCAACAAAGCAATTGTCAACTAAGAACTTCGTCTCTGGATTCCTAACTGGTACATCTGGCAAGCGAGGTCTATACACTACGGAGCAGGCGCAAGTAGTTGCAAACCAAAAGATGCGCGCTATCAAAACCGTTTACATGGAAAAAATCTACGGAGAGAACAAAAAAGCTGGCGAAAAGTTCTTAGCCGAAAATAAAACAAAGGACGGCATCAATACTTTGCCGAGTGGCGTTCAGTATCGCGTGATTAAAGAAGGTACTGGTAAGCTTCCGAAAGATACTTCAATGGTTCAGGTTTTCTATGAAGGCAAGACAATCAACGATTCTATATTCGAGAGCACTTACAACCGTAAAGAGCCAGTTACATTGCGTGCAAACCAAGTCATCAAAGGATGGACTGAAGCGCTGGTTCACATGCCCGAAGGTTCTGAATGGGAGGTTTACGTTCCGCAAGAGCTTGCTTACGCTGAGCGTGAAGCTGGACAAATCAAACCGTTCTCAGCATTGATTTTCAAAATCAAGCTGGTTGGCGTTGATAAAGGCAATCTTCCTGCTGGTCCACAAATGAGACCTTAACAAGAAACGCATAAAATATTTTCATGAAAAAAATACTACTTCATCGCACTTGCCCTTGTGACAAGTGCGTTTTTCACCACAGCGGTCGCTGGAGATAAGAACAAAAAGAAGCAAAAGCAGCAAGACAAAGTTGTTGTNTTGANAAACGCTTCGGATACNGTGAGTTATGCCGCTGGAAAAAACCATCGCGCAAAATATGTTGCGCAATTCGAAAGACCAAAACATGCTGCCCGAAAAGCAGTATATGGATGATTTCGCGCGCGGNTATTATGAAGCGGTGGCGCAACTCAATGACCCACAATTCCAAGCCTATCTTTCAGGATTGCAGGCTGCACAGACAGCGCAAGAACGCGTGCTTCCNTCGTTGAAATCCAACTTCGANGGAACGCCNGATTCAATCACCAACGAGCTATTCCANGCAGGATTCATCGATGGTTTGCAGCACGACGACAACGTCTTAATCGACGGGCAAGCTGAAATGATTTTCGAAGATCGTCTTCGTCAAGACCGACCAGCAGCGCAAGCGTTCTTCAAAGAAAAAAACGAAGCGTGGCTGAAAGCGAATGCAACGAAAGAGGGCGTGAAAACCACTGCAAGCGGATTGCAGTATAAAGTTTTGCGCGAAGGAACAGGNGAAACGCCAAAGGCAAACGACCAAGTTGTCGTNAAATANGAAGGCAAAACCATCGACGGAAAGGTGTTCGACAGTTCTTATCGTCGTAATCCACAAACGTCGAAGTTTCGTTGCGACCAAGTAATCAAAGGTTGGACAGAAGCGTTGACGATGATGAAAACGGGAAGCATGTGGGAAATTTATATACCTCAGCAACTTGCATACGGCGAAAAAGGCGCTGGAAACGTCATTCGCCCATATTCGACGCTGATTTTCGTAATCGAGCTCGACAAAATAGCAAAGGATAGTCATAAAAAATAANAACCCTAAACCTAATCAAACCATGGAAAAAATTGATTCATTAGACAGAAAAATTTTGCAGATTCTTACGCTGAACGCTCGCACNCCTTTTAAGGATGTAGCAGAGCAATGTGGCGTTTCTCGAGCAGCGATCCATCAACGCGTGCAGCATCTTGTTGATAATAAAACCATCATCGGCAGCGGTTTTAAAGTGAGTCCCGAAAATGTTGGTTATTCAACGTGCGCGTTTGTCGGTATGATTCTCGACAAAGGAAGCCTTTATAAAGAAGTAGTGCAAACGTTGCTGACAATACCTCAAGTGGTTGAGTGTCATTTCACAACGGGACAATATACTATGATGGTGAAAATCTACGCCAGAGATAATGCCGAGCTCATGGATTTACTGAATAACCAACTCCAAGCCATACCTGGCGTTGCGTCAACTGAAACACTTATCTCGCTGGAGCAAAGCATCTACAGAGAGATTCCTATAAAAAATGATGGCGAATGAAATCGTTTAACATAGAAGACTATCTTCAGAAAATNTACAANAACGCAGATGNTACGCCAAAGCAACCAATTATTGGCGTAACGACCAACTTCGAGAATGGCGATGCAACGCTTCGCGATCGCTATTACAAGCAAGTTGAAAATGCAGGTGGCGTTCCTGTGCTGCTGCCGCCAACGGATGACGTTTCTATTCTNTCGAATGCAATCGACCATATCGATGGTTTGTTGCTCACAGGNGGTGGCGATTACAATCCGCTTTGGACAAACGAGCAACCTATCCCACANCTTCACGGCATCAACGCTGCACGTGACGCGCACGAANTAATGCTCGCCAAACTTGCATTCAATCGCCAGCTTCCTATCTTNGGCATCTGTCGCGGTATGCANACCATCGCCATCGCTCTCGGTGGTAAAGTACGCCAAGATATCGGCACAAACGGATTGAAACACTCGCAAGATGCGGAGCGAAGTGAACCAACCCACAGCGTAACGCTAAGCGATGNCTCGCTATTGCGTAGNATCTACGGCACAGAGCGTATCTTTGTCAACTCATTCCACCATCAAGCGGTTGGCGAAACGGGCAGTCATCTTCGTATTGCAGCAGTTGCNCCCGACGAAGTCATTGAAGCAGTGGAGAGTAGCGAAGAGAAACCAATCTTGGGCATTCAATGGCACGCGGAATGGTTGGGAGATGATGGTCTTTTATTGTTTAAATGGCTCGCTAAAGAGGCTATTCTTTTCAAGAAAGCTAAAGCATTACATCAGCAAATCATCACATTGGATTCGCATTGCGACACACCAATGTTTTTTCCGCAAGGCATACGATTCGATCAGCGTGATCCGCGAATTTTATACGATATCCACAAGATGACNGAAGGGCGCATCGANGCGGTAACGATGGCGGCTTATCTTCCGCAACCAAAGAACGGCGAAACGTTTGCATCCATCGCGCCATTGCCTGCACATACACCAAAAGAATATGCCACAATCATTTTCGACAAAATNGATGAAATTGTGAAAACAATGCCGCATCGCGTGGCGCTCGCTGCATCACCTGCAGAAATTTTGCGCAATAAACAAGATGGTAAAAAGTCGATTGTTTTGGCGATTGAAAATGGTTTGGCGCTCGAAAACGATNTNCAAAATGTTTCGTTGTTTGCAAATCGTGGCGTAACTTACATCACCCTTTGTCACAACGGCGATAACCAGATTTGCGACTCTGCACGCGGCAATCGTACTTATCATGGATTGAGCGATTTTGGGCANCAANTTGTNNCNGAAATGAACAAGCATGGCGTNATGGTTGACTTGTCCCACGCCAGCGAAGAGTCGTTCTACGACGCTCTCNCATCGAGTCAGACTCCTATCGTGTGCAGTCACAGCAGTTGTCGCACGCTTTGCGATCACCCTCGTAACTTGACAGACGAACAAATGCGCAAACTGGCGCAGCGTGGCGGTGTGATGCAAATCACACTCTATGCGGGATTTTTGCAGAAAGACGGAAACGCAACGGTTCTCCACGCTNTAGAACATCTAAAGCATGCAATTANNNTNATGGGAATTGAACATGTCGGCATCGGAACCGATTTCGACGGNGACGGAGGCGTGAGTGGTTTCGCTGATGCATCAGAATGNGTTCGCTTCACGTGTCACCTGCTTCGTAGAGCGTACAACGACGATGATATCCAACGCATCTGGGGCGGTAATTGGTTGAGATTGATGGGTGAAATACAAGATTACGCAAAACAACACGCATAAAAAATGAAATCNAAAAAAACACATAAAATCCTATTGCTCATGATTGCTGCCGTATTGCTTGCATTGGTCGCTGCAATGTACGTTCCCCACTTAAAAAACNCCGATGAAATCGGAGAAAATGACGATGTAGAACGTTTGCAACCCGTTGGTCCAATTTTCAATCCCGACAGTGCGTATTCGTATATCGTTAAACAGTGCGATTTTGGCGCACGAACGATGAACAGCGAAGCACACCGCAAATGTGGGGAGTGGCTCGTTAGGATGTTCAAGCAATATGGTTGCGACGTAGAGACACAAGATGCAACGCTAAAGGGTTACGATGGAACNGCATTGCAATCAACTAATATCATCGCGCGTTACAATCCAACTGCAACGACACGCGTTCTGCTTTGCGCNCATTGGGATACGCGACCATGGGCCGACAACGATCCTGACAGCACGTTGTGGCGCAATCCTGTTATGGGTGCAAACGATGGCGCAAGCGGCGTTGCAGTGATGCTGGAAATAGCACGACTGTTGCAACTCGATAAGACACTAAAATTGGGCATTGATTTCGTTGCGTTCGATGCAGAAGATTGGGGCACGCCGCGTTGGGTTTTCGTTGAAAACGATAGCGAGACGTGGGCATTGGGTGCGCAACATTTTGCTAAAACAACGACTTATCGCGATTATCGTTATGGAATACTTCTCGATATGGTTGGCGGAGAAGGCGCGCAATTCTATCAAGAAATTTATTCCAAGCAGATGGCGCCAGAAATCGTTAAGAAAATTTGGCGGGCTGCACGTCGAGCAGGCTATGGCAGCTGGTTCCCGAAGCANGATGGCGGTATGATAACCGACGATCACGTGCCTTTGAATGATATTGCACAGATTCCCACCGTTGACATCATTAGTTACTATCCTAATTGCATGCAAAGTTCTTTCGGTCCGACGTGGCATACCGTCAGCGATACACCAGATCACATCGACAAACAAGCACTTAAAGCTGTAGGTCAAACAGTTATACAAACGCTTTACATGGAAGCGTTGACCGAAGAATAAGAAATAGGATTCCCGCGCGTTTAGATTTGNCCGCTTTCCACCATTCTGACGACGCGTTCCGTCAATCTATCAGTCGTTTCTGGTTCATATTCTTTTTTCAATGATGCACCAAAAACCCACGCAAAAGCTTGATAGAATCCTGCTTTAACNGGACCGAGAAATGCTTGAATGAGTTGGTAAGACGANGAATTGCATTCGCGATGCACAAGNTTAATCAATAATTTACCCTGCGCATAAGTTAATTTTTTCATGCGTGGGGTATATTCTTTTTTAATCGCTTCCTCCACGCGTTTCATGTGTTCTTCGCGTGCTTTTTGCGTTGGAAGTGTTTCCAGATATTGATAGGTTTCGATAATAATTTTATTGCATTCTTTTGCTATCGGTAGCACTTTCTTCACGTTGATAACCAATCTATTATACACTTTTCGCTCTCTTGCGCTCGTAAAGTGTGTCGTTGGATAAATATATACATTATTTAATTCAACGTAAGGTATAGAATCGCCATCGGCGATGGTCTTTCCAACTTTCACCATTGGTTCCATCACAGGCTCATCTGCACTAACCGCGCGATCTTCTGGCTTGACTCGCTGCGCTGAAACAACCAACGGCAAAGCGAAAAGCAATGAAAAAAGAATAAATCTTACCGATTTCATCGCGGCGAAGATATAAAAAAAACTCCCAACGCGTTCAGAGTCAGGAGTTTTTTTACTTTTTTTATATAATGTGTCACGCAGACGCCATTGTCGTTGCGCACAAAATAAAATTCTGATTAGTCGATTTCTTCGTCTGCTTCGTAACCACCCATTTCGCGGATTGCGTTCTTCAGCATCGTATATTGCTGATACAGGTTGTTAACTGCTTCTTCGCCTTTCGTATAGTCGTGCATTGGGCTCTTCAAGAAGAAGCTTAAGAAACGCTGAATGCCATATCTACCAGCGCGAGCAGCTAAATCGCTGAGCAAACACAAGTCAAGTAGCAACGGCGCAGCAAGAATTGAATCTCTACAAAGGAAGTTTATTTTTATCTGCATCGGATAACCCATCCATCCGAATATATCAATATTATCCCATCCCTCTTTGTTATCATTGCGTGGTGGGTAGTAATTGATGCGAACCTTGTGATAGTAATTTGTATAAAGGTCAGGTTGAACATCCTCTTTAAGAATTGTTTCGAGCGTTGACAGNTTACTTACTTCTTTTGTACGGAAATTATCGGGCTCGTCCAGCACAAGACCATCGCGGTTGCCCAAGATATTGGTCGAGAACCAGCCACTTAGACCCAGACAGCGTGTTCCGATGATTGGCGCAAAGCCACTTTTCACCAGCGTCTGACCTGTTTTGAAATCTTTTCCTGCTATAGGCATTTTGGTTTTCTCAGCCATTTCCCACATAGCNGGTATATCTACCGTCGTATTTGGTGCACCCATGATGAACGGAGCACCTTCTGCGAGAGCAGCGTATGCGTAACACATACTTGGAGCAATATGTTCGCGATCGTCAGCCTTCATTGCAGCTTCGAGATTTGCAAGCGTTCCGTGAACCTTTTCATCAACTGGAACATAAATCTCTGTAGAAGCCGCCCATATCACAACGATTCGCGCGCAGTTATTATCTGCTTTAAATTTGCGGATGTCCTCTCTGAGAGCCTCAACCATTTCCCAACGAGTTTTGCAGTCCTTTACGTTATCGCCATCCAAGCGTTTTGCGTAATTTTTATCAAACGCTGCTTTCATCGGAACAATCTTTTCCAACTCATCTCGCACGGGATTGATATCTTTTTCTTTTAAAACTTCAGCGTACATCGCTGCTTGGTAAGCGTTTTGTGGATAAACATCCCACGTTCCGAACACGATATCATCGAGTTTCGTAAGAGGCACGATGTCCTTGTAGTGGAGATACTGTTTGTTTTCACCTTTTCCAACGCGTATCTTGTCATACTGCGTCATTGATCCAACAGGTTTCGTCAGTCCTTTGCGTGTCATAAAAACGCCAGTCATNAAAGTTGTTGCAACAGCGCCACAACCTACGACCATAATTCCAAGTTTTCCGTCTGCTGGTTTCACATTTGAATTTGCCATAATATATTTGTTTTAAATTTTTAGGAGTCAAATTGTTTTAAGGTTCACAACTCGCAAAAATATGCAATTTGTCGTTTTTTACCAAAACTTTTAGCATTAAATCGCTATTTTACACGCTTTTGCAACGTTTTTGAAAAGGAATACGGNGCATTTTCAGCNTTTNGTCCGCGTAGTTTGTTTGGTTTTTCTGCCATCTCAAAGCGTAGCGTTCCGCCAGCATTGAGTTGCTGATGCGTTACGTAGTTCTGCTGAACGCTTTTNCCATTGATNTGAAAATCGTTGATGTAGATATGCGTGTCGTCGTTCGCTGGAGCAACGATTTCCACAGTCTTTCCATTTTCAAGATGTAGCGTTACATCTTTAAACAGTGGCGCGCCAAGTACATATTCATTCGTTGCGGGACAAACTGGATAGAATCCCATCGCAGAGAACACGTACCACGCCGACGTTTGACCATTATCTTCATCGCCGCAATAGCCATCGGGCGTCGCAGCGTATAGCTTGTCCATCACCTCACGCACGTGTTGCTGCGCTTTCCATGGTTGACCAGCAAAATTATACAAGTAAATCATGTGCTGAATGGGCTGATTTCCATGCGCGTAATTGCCCATATTCATAATCTGCATCTCGCGAATTTCGTGGATAACTTGCCCATAATAACTTTCGTCGAACACAGGAGGCAAATTGAATACACTATCAAGCATCGCGCAGAACACGTCGTTTCCGCCCATCAAGCGTATCAATCCATCGATATCATGAAACACTGACCACGTATAGTGCCAACTGTTGCCTTCGGTGAACGCGTCTCCCCATTTCAGTGGGTTGAACGGCGATTGGAATGTACCATCTTCATT
>Ga0065709_1029263_pt1 | contig 44396 bp, 34 predicted proteins | sample Hoacrofraction14_2_FD_59096 | JGI IMG/M metagenome (GOLD analysis project Ga0065709, IMG submission 59096) | Hoatzin crop microbial communities from Cojedes, Venezuela, sample from fiber fraction 14 v1 | ecosystem: Host-associated > Birds > Digestive system > Esophagus > Crop | place: Venezuela...
CACTCGCAAAAACGAAAATCATGGCGGGATAGCTCAGCTGGTTAGAGCGTCGGATTCATAATCCGGAGGTCGTGGGTTCGGGTCCCACCCCCGCTACTATAAATATGGTTAGGGTATGGTTAACGGGTAGTTAGAGGATTCCTTTAGCTGCCCTTTTTCGTAAATGATAGCATGATGGACAAAGAAACTTTTCTCAGCCGGCTCGGACAGATCAAAGAGGCGGAAGGAGCCACTGGTGCCAGATACGTTGACATCCACATAACGAGAAAGGGCAACAGTATCATGGGGGTGAGAGCCAGTTCCAACACCAAGTTTTCCATCTATATCGACCATCTGTACGAAGCCTACCGAAACGTACAACGGCTGAGCACCAGTGAAGTGCGCAAGTATGTTTTCATGGCTCACTCCCCAGCTCTCGCCATCTTGAAAAGGATTAAAGAATTGGACTCACAAAACAACAGCGATCTACCTGAACAATAAAAATACATCGAATGAAGTATCTTATCACAACAATATTAACTCTGGCGGTAACTCTCTCCACCTTCTCCCAACCGGAAGACTATTCCTGGACGAGCCAGAGTCGCAATTCCTCCGAGTCGATGCCTTGCGGGGGAGGGAGTATCGGCATGAACGTATGGGTGGAAAACAACGACATACTTTTTTACGTCAGCCGCGCAGGTTCGTTCGACGAGAACAACACCATGCTCAAGCAAGGACGATTCAGAATACATTTCAATGATCTTGACGGCAAAGGAGGAGACTTCAGGCAGACGCTACATCTCAACGAGGGATATATGACAATCAATATCGGCGACAAGTCTGTGCTGATATGGGCTGATGTTTTCAAACCCGTAATCCACGTAGAAGGCACCTTCAAGACCAAGAGCGAAGTAAGCGTATCATACGAAAACTGGCGATACAAAGACCGCCCGATGCAAAAAAGAGAACAGTTCCAATCGTCATATAAGTTTGCCAAAGTGGCCGGCGTATACACCCATCACGATTCAATATCCTTCACTTCCAACAGCATAACATTCTTCCACAGGAATCAGAGAGGTGATGACATTTTCGACAGAACAGTCAGCCAGCAAGGACTCGACTCAGTAAAATCACAGATGTACGACCCTATCATTGACAACACTTTCGGCGGAAGGATGTCGATGCCGGGATTTAAGATGGAAAGTGTCAGTGACAGCAGATACCAGGATACAGACTACAGATCATGGAATTTCGTATCTACGAAACCTGCCGGATCATTGCATATCACCATAGCTCTTGCCGACTCACAGTCTTCGATAGGAGAGTGGCAGGATATCCTCCGCAATACAGAACGTTCTGTCGACAGCAAGAAAGACATGAAGGCATCGCGACAGTGGTGGAGACAATTATGGAAAAGAAGTTGGATCAAGGGAGAAGGCGAAGCCGGAGAAATCACACGCAACTTCACCCTATTCCGATACATGCTCGCTTGCAACGCACATAGCGAATGGCCGACGAAATTCAACGGAGGCTTGTTTGTCTTCGATCCCTGTTTCGTAAAACCGGAATTCACATTCACCCCTGACTTCAGGAATTGGGCCGGCGGACCGCATACAGCCCAAAATCAAAGACTTGTATACTGGCCGGCACTGAAGAACGGAGATTTCGACATACTCCGTCCCCAGTTGCAATTTTACAAACGAATACTCAGGAATGCAGAACTCCGCAGCGAGGTATACTGGCATCATAAGGGTGCAGCTTTCACCGAACAGATAGAGAATTTCGGGCTGCCGATGTATCCGGAATACGGAACCAAGCGCCCCAAGGATTTCGACCGCGGCCTGGAATACAATGCCTGGCTGGAATATACCTGGGATACTATTCTCGAATTCTGTCAGATGGCACTCGACGCGAATTCCTATTCAGGCGAAGATATCGATGAGTATATCCCCATGATCCAGTCGTCCGTAGACTTCTTCGACTATCACTACAGATATCTCGCAAAGAAGAGAAGCGCCAAGGAACTCGACGACAGAGGGCATCTTATTATCTATCCCGGATCAGCCGGAGAGACCTTCAAGATGGCATACAATCCTACCACAACAACGGCAGGACTCAAAGTCGTAGTATCGTCATTGCTTGATTATTTCCATGGCAGACCGGAATATGACACTCTGGCCAGTCGAGACAGTGCACTACTGAAGACCATTCCCGAGATTCCGTTCCGATATGCCGACGGACATAAGATGCTGGCTCCGGCAGAAACCTGGGCGAGAGTGAACAACGTGGAGTCGACAATGCTCTACCCCGTGTTCCCATGGAAGATTTACGGTGTGGGAAGACCAGATATCGAAACGGCCATAAACACTTGGAAATACGATTCTCTGGCTGTCAAATTCCGCACTCATACAGGGTGGAAACAAGACAACATCTTCGCAGCCGAGCTCGGTCTTACCGAGGAAGCGAAGCAACTCGCTCTGAAGAAACTAGGCGACGGCCCGTACCGTTTCCCCGCATTCTGGGGCCCCGGATACGACTGGTCACCCGATCACAACTGGGGAGGCAGCGGCATGATAGGACTGCAAGAGATGCTCGTGCAGGAAGCCGGAGGGAAGATTTATCTCTTCCCCGCATGGCCGAAAGACTGGAACGTAGATTTCAAACTTCATCTGAGCAGGAATACGACAATTGAGGCAAGACTGAAAGGTGGGAAAATAGAGAAACTCATAGTCTGTCCCGCGGAGAGGAAAGCCGACGTCGTCAGTTCCATCTAGCAGATCATCCAAAGAAAATTCGCCACTCCATCACTTCTCCGGAAGGATCACCACACCCTTCTGTTTCTTACCATCCATCATAATCTTGAGAGGTTTGTCGAATCTCACATGTCGTACGAATTTCGTCTCCTCCACGGCAGGCATACTGTCGAGCAGCTCTTTCTGCATCAGTCCGTCTCCCGTATAAGGATTTATTGTAAAATATCCCACCCCGAAGCTTGTCAGATTCTGGAAGAAGTGAGTACCCTGGCTCGGATCCACATGATAATTCTTCAATCCCTCCTCAACGATAACCCTCGCCGCGCTGATATGCGGCCACTTCACGGGAATGCCGAGCCAGTAATCGCTCGACCCCCAACGCCCCGGTCCTATCAGCACATAATTATTTCCGTCGGCGAGGAACTGTCTGTTCATCCGTTCTATCTCGTCGGCGATGGCAGGATTATTCATCGCGGAGAAATCATCCCCTGTCTTCACATATATCACATCAGTCACATCATCGCTGATACCATGCCCGAGCGACATATCCGATCTCAACAGACATTTCTCATCAGGGATGGAGTCGAGATCCTCATCGAGCATCTGTTTGCTGTCGACGATAGGACGAATCTGAAGAAGATAAAATTCCCCTACCGGTTCGTTCTCCTCCGCCTTGTCATTTACCACGCAGGCGAATTCGATCTCCACAGGCCGTCGCATACTGTCCTGCCCGTATTTCATAGCCATCTGCATGATCTCCGGGAACGGGAACACCCCCTGCTGCAGCACACCGCAGAAAGATATTATTTTTCTACCGCCCTCATAAACTCCCTCGCGAATCACCTGATCGTAGGGATCGTATGTAGAGGCGATATACTGCAACGAGTTATCCTTGTCAGCCTCCTTCACTTTGAGTTTCAGGATGTTAAAACCATCATCCACCTTGAAATCATCACCCACATGTTCCATGTCGAGAGCATAAAACTGCGTCTGGGTCTCTTTCAAAGCAATATCCATCTCACTTGTTTGCAGTACCTGATTAGGATGATAAGGACTCACCCTCAGCGTCTGTCCACCGTCGACGATATACTTTCCGAGTCCGAGAGCAAGACTGGCTATACCATCTTCCGCCGTCTCATCACCGATGGGATAATAGTTGATACTGCGAAGCACACCGCTGATATTCGGATAGAAATGATTGCCGTACTGCCGGCCCACCACCTCCTGCAGAATGACAGCCATTTTTTCCTGATCGATCACATTCGACGTGGCAGTCATATACGCCTTCGAATCCCGGTAATAAACCGATGCATAGACACCTTTTATAGCAGCCGCGAGCATTCTCAGCATCTCGTATTTGTCATCAAGTCGAGGGATCATATAAGTAGAATAGATTCCGGCAAACGGCTGATAATGAGCATCCTCGAGAAGGGATGACGAACGGATCGCGATAGGACTGCGCGTAGCCTCGAAGAAAGTGAAGAAGTCGGCAATCAGTCTGTCGGGCAACTGTGCCCTTAGGAAATGCTGAAGTATCTCCTCGTCAGAGGCATCGCTCAGAGCTATCTGATACAGATTGTTGGATATCATAAACTCATCGAAGATATCAGTACAGAGCACGAGAGTCTTCGGGATCTGCACCGTTGCCCCGTTGAAAGAATTGAAATCCGGATGCATCTTTATCACGTTGTCAAGAAACGCCAGACCACGCCCTTTACCTCCGAGCGACCCCTCGCCGATGCGGGCGAAGTGAGAGAACTTGTCAAAGCGCTCTCGGTCGAAAACAGCCACGACGCCGAGGTTCTTCATATTTCGGTATTGCACTATGGCATCGTAGATGATTTGTCGGTGAGCCTGCACATCCTGCAACTTATGCCACGTGACATTCTTCAGGAATGCCGACACCGGGAATATCGCACGAGCGCACAACCAACGGCTCATGTGGTTCCTCGAAATGTGATAGAGCATAGAGTCGTCAGGAATCTTGAAGATATTATCCTGCAGATCCTTGAGATTTCTTACCCGGAGCACCTCGTCGTGAGTCTTGGGATCTCTGAAGATAAAATCTCCGAAGCCCATGTGTTCCTCGAGCATATTACGGAGATCAAGACTCATCTTCTTCGAATTCTTGTCGACAAAATAAAAGCCCTCGGACTCTGCCTCGGCACGGTTTTCCGCCTCGCTCGACTCAATGATAAGTGGTATATACTCATCACATTTGCGGATTTCCCGCAACAGTTTCAGTCCAGCCTTAGGATCTTTGTCTGCGCGGAAAGTGGTAAATCCGTCAAACTTATTCACAGAAATCTGCGATCCCTCCGGCTGTGTCTCCAGAGCAGCCGAACCAGAATTTTCTTCCGATGTCATCGGAAATCTCACATCGCTGATCACACCCAGAGTATTATCTTTGAAACGCTGATATAGCGACATTGCCTCCTCGTATGTTCTGGCCAGCACCACCTTGGGCCGTCCCCTCATTCTCATCGTAGCAGAATGCCGGTTCAAGGCCTCGGTCGAGAAACTCTTGCTCTGCGCAAGGATATAGCTATACAGATTGGGAAGTATCGATGAATAGAAACGGATACTATCTTCGACGAGCAGGATCATCTGCACTCCGGCCTCCTTGATATCGTGCTCCAGATTCATCCTGTCCTCGATAAGTTTTATTATGGAGAGGATGAGATAAGTGTTTCCCAGCCAGCAGAATACATAGTCGAAGATACTAAGATCCTCGTTCTGCATTCGTTTTGTGATACCGTGTGAGAAGGGAGTGAGGACGACACAGTGAATATCCGGGAACAATTCCTTTATCTGTCGTGCCACGGTGAAAGCATCGTTATCAGCATTACCCGGCATACAGATCACGAGATCAATCTTCGTGGTATCGAGAACCTCTTTAGCCTCTTCAATCGTCGACACCTGCGTGAATGTCGGCGGATATCTAAGTCCGAGATCCATATATTCGTTATATATCTTCTCCTCCACCCGTCCGTCGTCTTCAAGCATAAAAGCATCGTAGGGATTGGCCACGATAAGCACGTTGTAGATGCGTCGCATCATCAGGTTGACGAACGACACATCCTTCAGATAGAACTTACTCCATTCCTGTGGTATTTTGCTCTCCATAATCCATTGCGTTTTGTCTGCCACAAAGGTAGCGGAAATATCTCAAAGCACCAAAAAAAGAGATACTTTTTTTAAAAATAGTGCATAATAATCTAAATTTATTTAAAAAAGTCGCAAATTCTTGGCAGTTCCGTTTTTTTGGAATACATTTGTAAAAAATAATAACGTAAACAATTTTGTATAACTAATTTTATCATCAATTATGGAAGTAGAGAAAATTATGCAGGAACTCTCGAGAAAGCATCCGGGAGAAGCAGAATATCTGCAGGCAGTAAAAGAAGTTCTCAACTCAATCAAGGATGTTTACAATCAGCATCCTGAATTCGAAAAGGCCAAGCTCATCGAGCGCATCGTGGAGCCGGAGCGTGTGGTAACATTCCGCGTGCCCTGGACCGACGACAAGGGCGAGGTGCATGTAAATCTTGGTTATCGCGTACAGTTCAACAGCGCTATCGGCCCCTACAAGGGTGGTTTGCGCTTCCACCCGTCGGTTAATCTGTCGATACTGAAGTTCCTCGGTTTCGAGCAGACATTCAAGAATGCCCTCACCACACTGCCTATGGGCGGCGGCAAGGGCGGAGCCGACTTCTCTATCCGCGGCCGCAGCGACAATGAGGTGATGCGTTTCTGCCAGGCATTCATGACAGAGCTTTACCGCCATATCGGTCCCGACGAGGATGTGCCGGCCGGTGATATCGGTGTAGGCGCACGAGAAATCGGTTATCTGTTCGGAATGTATAAGAAGCTGACCCACAAGTGGGAAGGCGTGCTCACCGGCAAGGGCCTCGAATGGGGAGGTTCCCGCATCCGTCCTGAGGCTACCGGTTTCGGAGCATTGTACTTCGTTCACCAGATGCTGGCCGGCAAGGGTATCGACATTGCAGGCAAGACCATCGCAGTGAGCGGTTTCGGCAATGTGGCATGGGGTGCTGTCACCAAGGCCACCCAGCTCGGCGCCAAGGTCGTCACCCTATCCGGCCCCGACGGATATATCTACGATCCTGACGGTATCAGCGGTGAGAAGATAGACTATATGCTCGAGCTCAGAGCCAGCGGTAATGATGTATGCCAGCCCTATGCTGACGAATTCCCCGGAGCACAGTTCTTCCCCGGCAAGCGTCCTTGGGAGCAGAAGGCAGACATTTATCTTCCCTGCGCTACGCAGAACGAGCTCAACGGAGAAGATGCCGACAGGATACTTGCCAACAAGCCTATCTGCGTGGCAGAGGTTTCCAATATGGGATGCACTGCCGAGGCAGTCGACAAATTCATTGATGCCAAGATGCTCTTCGCTCCCGGCAAGGCAGTCAATGCCGGCGGTGTAGCGACATCTGGTCTTGAGATGACCCAGAATTCAGTTCGTCTGAGCTGGAGTTCTGAAGAGGTAGACCAGCGGCTGCATCAGATAATGTCGAGCATCCACGACCAGTGCGTGAAGTACGGCAAGGAATCCGACGGATATATCAATTATGTCAAGGGCGCCAATGTAGCCGGATTCATGAAAGTAGCCAACGCGATGATGGCACAAGGTATTGTATAACGAAAATATTTGCCAATGAGAAAATTGTTGATATTATTCCTGATACTGCTGGGAAGCATCGTATCAGCGGAGGCACAGACAACCGCCAAATCAGCCCAGGCATCCAAGGGCAAGGCTTCGTACTACGGACGGAGCATGCACGGCAGAAGGACGAGCAGCGGCGAGAGGTATCATAACGACAGTCTCACCTGTGCGCATCGCAGATTCCCTTTCGGAACGAGATTGAGAGTGAAGAATCTGTCAAACGGCAAGGAAGTCATCGTGAGGGTGACTGACAGAGGGCCGTTCAGAAAAGGCCGGATCATCGATTTGTCGTGGGCCGCAGCGAAGAAGATCGGAATGCTCAGATACGGCATCGCTCTTGTCGAGGTGTCTGTTTACAAAGGCGATCCTAAGGAAATCGACGATGATCCTGAAGCAGAAGATATGGAATGATATCAGCACAGACTAAAAAAAGGCTCTCGCAATGAGAGCCTTTTTTATTAATACCAATCACCGCCTGATTACAGCAGCGCTTTGATTTTCTCTTCGAGTTTGGCTTTCGTAGATGCTCCGACAAACTTATCCACCTGTTCGCCCTTCTTGAAGAAGAGGAGGGTAGGAATAGTGCGGATACCGAACTGAGCGGCGATATCCTCGCACTCCTCGACATCACACTTACCGATCACCACCTTACCGTCATATTCCTTTGCCAGTTCGGAAATGATAGGAGCAATCATACGACAGGGGCCGCACCATGTAGCCCAGAAATCAACTACCAGCGGAGTTTCGCCATTTTTCAGCTGTTCGAAATTCTCGTTTGTAATCTGTACTTCCATCTTGTTCTTTTTTTAATGGTTAATTTAATATTATTTCTTACTTAATATTATCATAGCAAATATTATGCCAAATGCTAGTTGATCGTGTAATCAAGTGCCGGAGACTGCGAGATAAAAGAACACAGGGCACTGTTTATCTCCACCTTCGCCGACTTACTCCTCAGCGAGAACACCCTGTTGTTGGTATAATCCTTTACGAGCACGAAGACAGGCACCGAGCCCTCACTCTCATCCAGAACCATACTGAGATCACGGACCACCATCTCGTCGAGCTGCGCCAAATCGATGACGATTGTCAGTTTGTCAATCTTCTTCAGGCTTACATCCTGCAGGAACTCTATATTTCCGACCACCAGTTCATACTGATTGCTGTTATAGAATCGCGGCTGGCATTTCGCGGTCACGAATACGGTATAACTCTCAGACAACTTACTCTGCCATTTTGTCCACTCCGCCCCGAAGAGCGCCAGTTCGCCGCTTCCCTGATAATCCTCGATAGTCACGAAGCCGCAAGGCAGACCGTTTCTCATCGTTTTTGTCCTCACCGCAGTGACAAATCCTCCGAATGTGATCTCGTCGCGCTTTGCCAGTTCTTCCTTATCCTCCGCCAGTTCGCTGCAATGAGTATTGCAGAGATTATCGAGGATAAATCTGAAATTGTCAAGAGGATGAGCCGAGAGATATATGCCCACCATCTCCCGCTCCTTGTTCAGTTTTTCGATGTCGCTCCATGATTCGGCATCGGGAACCGGAGGCGTGGCTATTTCCACTGCGCCCACTGGGCCGAAGAGAGAATTCTGCGCCTCTGCCTTGTCCTCTTGAAACCGCTGTCCGTATCGGCAGAGGACATCAAGGAACATCCCCTTGCTGCTATCAGCGAAGTAAGACTCACGCTTGATATTAAAACTGTCGAAACCTCCGCTGAGTACCATATTCTCAAGACACTTGCGATTGACAGTGGAGAAATTGATACGCTGCACGAAGTCGAAGACACTGGAATACGGACCGTTAGCCTCTCTCTCGCTTACGATAGCATCGGCGGCGGCACCACCGATACCCTTGACGGCAGACAGACCGAAACGGATCTCCCCGCGACTGTTGACGGAAAATTTCTTCCTACTCTCATTGACATCCGGTCCGAGCGTGCTGATTCCCATCGCCTTGCACTCGTCCATCAATTTTGTGATTTCAGTGATATTATCCATATTCCGGCTCATCACAGCCGCCATATATTCCGCCGGATAGTGAGCCTTGAGATATCCTGTCTGATAAGCCACCCATGAGTAGCAGGTAGCGTGACTCTTATTGAAGGCATAGGATGCGAATTTCTCCCAATCGCTCCATATCTTATCAAGAATCTTCGGATCGTGCCCGTTTTTCTTCCCGCCCTCTATGAAGAGCGGTTTCATCTGGTCTACGATAGCCTTTTTCTTCTTTCCCATCGCCTTACGCAGGGCGTCGCTCTGACCTCTGGTAAAGTCTGCAAGCTGGCGGGAGAGAAGCATCACCTGCTCCTGATATACAGTAATGCCATACGTATCCTTGAGGTATTTCTCCATACAAGGGATATCGTATTTTATCTGCGTCGGATCCTTCTTTCGTTTGATGAAGTCGGGGATGTAGTCCATAGGTCCCGGACGATAGAGAGCATTCATGGCGATAAGATCCTCAAACACCGTCGGTTGGAGTTCTCGAAGATATTTCTGCATACCGGCCGATTCAAACTGGAACGTTCCGATAGTGCGGCCCTCGCTATATAGTTTGTAAGTCTCCGCATCGTCGATCGGAATATTATCCAAATCGATATCAATGCCACGGCTCTGTTTGATATTCTCCAGTGCCTCTTTCAGTATGGAGAGAGTCTTCAGTCCGAGGAAGTCCATCTTTATCAGTCCGGTCTCCTCGATGACATGCCCGTCATACTGCGTACAGATTATCCTCTTTCCCGGTTCGCTCTTATCTTCGGCCCACGATACAGGCACCCAGTCGCTGATATCATCACGGCAGATGATTGTTCCGCAGGCATGAATACCGGTGCCTCTCACTGTGCCCTCGAGCATCTTCGCATATTTGATAGTGTTGCTCAGTTTAGGATCCGACGACGCCTCCGCCTCCTGCAGCTCCTTGGTGATACTGATAACATTCGGCAGATTCATCTTCATTCCGTCGGGCATACGTGCGGGCACCAGCTTGCAGAGATGATTAGAGACATCAAGAGGCAGACGTTCCACCCTCGCCACATCGCGTATGGAGTTTTTAGTCGCCATAGTACCGTATGTAATGATATGCGCCACTTTCTCCTTACCGTATTTATCAGTCACCCAGTCGAGCACTTTCCCTCGTCCGTCATCATCGAAGTCGGTATCGATATCAGGGAGGGAGATACGGTCGGGGTTGAGGAAACGCTCGAACAGCAGATCGTATTTGATAGGATCGATCTTGGTGATTCCCAGACAGTAGGCGACGACAGATCCGGCGGCACTACCTCGGCCGGGGCCCACCATCACACCAAGTTCTTTCTGCGCGGAATTGATAAAATCCTGCACGATGAGGAAGTATCCGGGGAAACCCATCGTCTTCATGATGTGGAGTTCGAACTTGACTCGTTCTTTCACATCTTCGGGGATAGGATCGCCGTAGAGTCTTTTGGCTCCGTCGTAAGCCAGTTTTGCGAGATAGTCTGCCTCGAACTTGATACGATAGAGCTTTTCGATACCTCCGAGTTTTTGTATTTTCTTCTCCGCCTCTTCGGGAGAGAGGACCACATTACCGTTTTCGTCCTGTGTGAACTCGTCGAAGATCTGTTGCGGAGTGTATTGTCTTCTTGTATCCTCCTCCGTTCCGAACTCCGCCGGAATCGGAAAGAAAGGCATGATAGGAGCATGGTCGATGGAGTAAGTCTCCACCTTGTCGAGGATCTCGAGCGTATTCGACAGCGCCTCGGGGATGTCGGAAAACACCTCGTTCATCTCCGCCCTCGTCTTAAACCATTCCTGTTTCGAGTACAGCATACGGTTGGGATCGTCGAGATCCTTGCCAGTGCTCAGGCACAGCAGATGGTCGTGAGCCTCGGCATTATCCTTATCCACGAAATGCGAGTCGTTGGTGCATACCAGTTTGATGCCGTATTCCCTGGCAAACTGGATAAGCACCTTGTTAGCTTTCTGCTGCATGGGGAACGTCTCACGGTTGGCCATGATATTCGGATCGGTGACTTCGTGCCGCTGCAGCTCGAGGTAGTAATCGTCTCCGAAGAGATTATGATACCACTGACAAGCCTCACGAGCTCCGTCGATATCGCCTTTCAGGATCTTAGCGGGCACCTCGCCGGCGATACATGCCGAGCACACTATCAGTCCTTCGTGATATTTCTCCAGGTCTTTCCGGTCGGTACGCGGCTTGTGATAAAAACCGTCAGTCCAGGCCCTCGATACGAGTTTGATAAGGTTATGATACCCGACGCTGTTTTTCGCCAGCACGATGAGATGGTATCCGCCTCGGTCCTCCCTGTGTTCCCTGTCCTGATCTTCTTTCGTTCTTCTTGCCACATACATCTCGCATCCGAGGATGGGTTTGAATTCTGGGAGCCCTTCTTTTTTTCTTCCGGCATTAACTCCGTTGCAGTAGTTGTAAAATTCTTTTATACCCATCATATTTCCATGGTCGGTGATGGCCATGCCCTTCATTCCGTCGGCAATAGCTTTGTCAACGAGTTTCTTTATACTGGCCTGTCCGTCGAGGATGGAGTAGTATGTATGTACGTGCAAATGTATGAAATCTTCCATAAAAAGCGATGAAAAGTCGAAAATCAGGCCCAAAGTTACGTTTATTTCCCGAGATATCAAAATAAAAAGTCGAAAAATTTGCTTTATAAACAAAAAAGAGTTATCTTTGCAATCGAAACGGAACCTACTTAAAAAATGGGAGCGCGTATAAGGAAACTGAAAAAGATAAGAATCCACCACGAAGGAACGGAAACTCTGTTTTATTCGCTGGTGATATTAGTGGCTGTAGCGGTGATATTGTGGCGGGGATTTGACTCCACGCTACCTTTTTGGGCGTTCGTCTTAATATTCGGTGCCATCTATGGCATAGTAGCCAATTTCTACCGTTGTCCGATAAGATATTACAACGGAGATACGGAGAAACTCGTAGTAGCGCCTGCCGACGGCAAGGTGGTGGTGATCGAGAAAGTAGACAACTGCGACTATTTCAACGAGCCCCGTATGATGGTGAGCATCTTCATGAGCCTGTTCAATGTGCATGCAAACTGGTTCCCCGTCGACGGGAAAGTGAAACTGGTGCACCACCAGAACGGCAACTACCATAAGGCGTTCCTCCCGAAGGCAAGTGAGGAGAACGAGCGTGCCGACGTGATTATCACCACTCCCGAGGGTGTCGACATCCTCTGCCGGCAGATCGCCGGGGCTATGGCACGAAGGATAGTGACCTACGCAAGAGAAGGCGAAGACTGCTATATCGACGAACACCTGGGATTCATAAAACTCGGTTCCAGAGTTGATGTTTTCCTTCCCCTCGACTCGGAGATATGCGTTAAGATGGGCCAAAAGACTACCGGCGACATCACAGTTCTGGCCAAACTGAAATAAGAAAAGATTACAATTCAAAACTAACCACAGGTATAAGATGGCGAACCTACTGACAAGAAACATCCCGAACACATTGACCTGTTGCAACCTCATCAGCGGTTGCATCGCGACGGTGTTTGCTCTGTCGGGGGCTGCCGAAACAGCATTTCTGTTTATCATTATCGGAGCGGTGTTCGACTTCTTCGACGGGATGAGCGCCAGGCTTCTGAAAGTTAGTTCCCCGATAGGCAAGGAACTCGACTCACTGGCCGACGACGTCACCTTCGGAGTGGCTCCCTCGGCAATGGTATTCACACTTCTGTATACCATAGCCTTCCCTCAGGCTCTCGAAAACTGTAGGGCGTGGCTTCCTTACGCGGCTTTTATCATGGCTGCATTCTCAGCATTACGATTAGCTAAATTCAATCTTGACGAGCGGCAGACATCCTCGTTTATCGGGCTGCCCACACCGGCGAACGCACTCTTCTGGGCGTCGCTGATTACGGGATTCCATATCGAGCGATACGACTCTATAGCACTGCCGCTGACCATAATCTTATTAGCCTTAAGTTGTTACTTACTCATCGCCGAAATCCCCATGTTCGCACTCAAGTTCAAGCACTGGGGATGGAAAGGAAACGAAATCAAGTACATCTTCCTGCTCACTTGCATCCCGATGCTATTCATGCTCAGGCTCGGCGCTTTCGCCGTAATCATCGCTTGGTATGTGATCTTGTCTGTCTACAATAACATAAAGAGTAAGTAATGAGAGGTTTTGTAGCCTTTTTAGTCATAATAGGAGTTTTGGCGCTGGTGGCACTGGCAGCGATAGGGCGTTTTCTCTACCACGTTGTATTGTCTGTGAAGCGTGCCAGGGAAGAGGCGCTGGATAACGCCCGCGATGCCGGTTCGTTCGACGAGTCGGAATATGGTGATTATCATAAGAAGAGGAAAGCTCAGCAAGAGCGGATGAGACAGCAGAGGCAACAGAATGAGGGCAGCCGCACATCAGGCAATGCCGGGCAGTCATCCGGAGGACAGCAGCGATGGAGTCAGCAGACGACATCCGGATCTGGAGGCACGACGATTATCGATACCCGCGATCCGGATGTGTCGCAACGTAGAATCTTCGCTGATGACGAAGGTGAATACGTGCAGTTTGAAGAGGTGGCGAATTAGCCCCCTCCCCATCATTATCAGTTATGAACTAATGTTCCTATCTCTTCTCCCTCGAGTACTTTCTTGAGGTTTCCCACCACGTCCATATTGAATACATAGATAGGCAGGTTGTTCTCCTTGCACATCGTAGTGGCTGTCAGATCCATCACCTTAAGTCCGCGGTTGTAGATCTCGTCATAGGTGATATCCTTAAACTTCGTCGCCGTAGGATCTTTTTCCGGATCGGCGGTATAAACACCGTCTACCCTCGTACCTTTGAGCATCACGTCGGCCTCGATCTCGATGCCTCTCAGACTGCTGCCGGTATCGGTGGTGAAATAAGGACTGCCGGTTCCACAACTGAAGACGCATATCTCACCTCTCTCGAGAGCCTCGATAGCATTCCATTTGTTGAAAAACTCCCCGATAGGTTCCATCCTGATCGCTGTCATCACCCTCACCTTGATGCCCTGCTGTCCGAGGGCGCTGCTCAGCGCGAGCGAGTTGATTACCGTGGCGAGCATTCCCATCTGATCGCCTTTGACTCTGTCGAAGCCCTGTCCGGCGCCGCTGAGACCGCGAAAGATATTACCGCCACCGATAACGATACCGATCTGCACACCCATATCATGGATTTCCTTGATCTGACGGGCATAATCGCCGAGACGCTCAGGATCGATGCCGTAACCTTGTTTTCCCATCAGGCTCTCGCCGCTCAGTTTGAGAAGAATTCTTTTAAATTTTGCCATAATATTCCGTTTTAAATTAAAAAATACAACTTACCTCCTTGAAGGAGTATCTCCGTATGCCTCCTCCGTCATCTTCCATCGTGATGATACCGTCAAGAGCCACGTCACAAATCTTAGCCCGGAATGCTCCATCCTTATCACGATAGTTATGATATCCGTCGCGACGATACAGCACCTGCATATATTCCTCCTTGATGCACTCGTAATCATGCTTTCCGACAATCTCCACATATTTCGCCATCGCAGCTACGATCTTGTCAAGCACCTCCGAAGTGTAGGTATCCACACCTATTATATTATATAAAGACACGGGATTGGGGGCGTCACTTAGAAACGTCTGCTGGTTGATATCCACGCCGCAGCCCAGGACACATGATCCAATCGTCTTCCCTTTGATCTTACTCTCCATCAGCGTACCGCTGATCTTCTTGTCGTGCCAATAGATATCGTTAGGCCACTTCACCACGAAACCATCGGCATATTCCCCGAGCACTTTTCTGATACTCAGCGCGATAGCCATAGACAGCACAAACCAGCAGTCGATTTCCAGTTCCACCGGATGCAATAGAATGCTGAAGAGCAGATTCTTCCCCCGCTCCGACTCCCATCCGTTGCCGCCCTGCCCTCGTCCGTGAGTCTGATAGTCAGTATATACTACGAGAATATCACTATCATCGCCGTCAGCAGCATTCAGCAGCACGTCGTTTGTCGATACCGTCTCTTCGAGATATACCTTCCTGATTCTCATACGCCTACCTCCTGCACCGCGGCCTTACGGTGAAAGCATTCTCCAGATGTTCTATCTTATACCCTCTCCGTCCGTCGCCCGTCACGCCAATCACATCAAATCGCGGGTAAAGGTCTACATGCTTCATCTTGATATACATATCCGCCACGATGCACACCGATCTCTGCTTTTTCAGATCCACCTCCTCGATAGCGGATCTGAGGGTGTCGTCCCTGCGGCTTTTCACCTCGACAAACACGATAGTATCTCCGGTGACAGCGATGATATCCACATCGCGATGGCCGAAACGCCAGTCGCGCTCAATGATTGAATAGCCCTTGTCCTGGAGATAGGCAGCAGCCATATCCTCGCCCCACTTTCCGAAATCGTTGTGTATTGCCATGGTCTTTTTATGCAAAATTAATAAATTTCCCGGAACTTACAAAGCACTTTGGACAAAATATATTATTTTTGCAGGCAAAAAGGAGAAATCATGGAAGAAAGTCAGCAACAAAAAGACGAACGGTATATGCGGCTCGCACTGTCGGAGGCGCAGCGGGCGGCGGACGAGGGGGAGATCCCCATCGGATGCGTGATAGTATGCGGCGACAAGGTAATTTCGAGGGCTCACAACCTGACGGAGACGCTGTCAGACGTCACCGCCCATGCCGAGATGCAGGCCATCACGTCGGCGGCCAACTATCTCGGAGGGAAATACCTCACCGACTGCACATTGTATGTCACGGTGGAGCCCTGCGTGATGTGCGCCGGTGCCATCGGATGGTCGCAGATAAGCAGACTGGTATACGGAGCAACGGATGAGAAACGGGGCTACAGACGGTATGCCCCCGATGCCCTGCACCCTAAGGCGGCAGTGACATCGGGGGTATTGGAAGAGGAGTGCGGCAACCTCGTCACGGGGTTCTTCCGCTCTCTCAGAAATAAATAGTCTTATTTCACCAGTATCACCAGATATTTGCTCGTGCTCCAGAACACTTCGGGATTGGTGATCGTCAGGACATACTGCCCTGAAGCGTCTTTCTGCAGTTTGTAAGAGCTGGCGGGATGGGCGGTGAGGAGATTGGCAGACTTGGAATATAGCTTTATCTCCTTGTCAACTCTGATATCAATCTTCGTGAAGTAGTTCTTGTTGAAATTCGACTGCAGCACCCTTGAACCGTCGATGATTCTCTGCTCCTTGAGTTCCTTCTTTGTTCCGAAGACGAACCATGCGGTATGCAGATCCTTATCCTGCTTGTTGATTACCTCCTGTTTCTGTGCCGTCTCCTCCTTGAGGCTGTTCACGTCGGTATTGAGGTTGGCCACGGTCTCGTCGAGTTCGGAAATCTTGATATCCTTCGAGTCGAGATCTTCCCTGAGTCTCATAATCATCTGTTCCTTCTCCTGCAGCTGCTGGGTCATCGACTCCACCATCTTTTGCAACTGTGCGCTCTTGATAGTACCGTTTTTCAGTTGGTTCTGAAGTTTTTTGATCATCTCACGGTTTTTCTGCATCGTCTGCTGAATGAGCTGTACGTTCTCGCGGATGCGCTGTTTGCGGTTAGCCCCCTCACCAGCCTTGGCTACGGTGACATTGTTCTGGGCTTCGTTGATAAGTCTGAAACCCTCGTCGATGTCGTTGAGCGTGCCCATGAGATCGTTTATCTCGGTATCTTTCTGCGTGATGATACTCTGCAGAGAGTCCTTCAACTGCTCTGCAAACTGATCTTTCTGCACTTTTTTGTCGTTACATGCCACGAGTGAGAGAGCACAGATGGCAAAAACAAGAATCTTTTTCATATCTAATCTCTTTTATGTTCCTTCCCCGGTTTCCCGGCCAGAACGATTACTATTTCTCCTTTAGGCTCCGTCTGCGTGAAGTGCTCTATGACCTCATCCAGGGTGCCTCTTACATGCTGTTCGTGTATCTTCGTTATCTCCCGCGCCACGCTCACCAGCCTGTCTCCGCCGAACACTTCGGCAAACTGCTGCAGCGTCTTGAGAAGCCTGTATGGCGATTCGTAGAAGACCATCGTGCGCTGCTCCTCCTTGAGAGATTCGATCTTGGTCTGCCGCCCTTTCTTCTGCGGGAGGAAGCCCTCGAAACAGAATCTGTCGTCGGGGAGTCCGCTTGCCACGAGGGCGGGGACGAAGGCGGTGGCTCCGGGCAGGCATTCCACGGTCTGCCCCTCCTTGACAGCCTCTCTTACGAGGAAGAATCCCGGGTCGCTGATGCCGGGAGTGCCGGCGTCGCTGATGAGAGCTATCGTCTGCCCTGCCTTGAGCCGCTCCACGATGCCGGCTGATGTGCCATGCTCATTGAATTTATGATGCGACATCAGATGGTTCTTTATCTCGTAGTGCTTCAGCAGGATGCCCGACGTGCGGGTGTCCTCGGCAAGTATCAGGTCGGCCTCCTTGAGCACTCTGAGTGCTCTGAGGGTGATATCTTCCATATTGCCCACGGGAGTGGGTACTATATATAATACGCCCATAATACAGTGCAAATATAGACAATTTCTTCATTATATGATGAAAAAAACTTAAAAACTTTGCGTTTTTTAAATCGTATTTGTATTTTTGCAGAAGAATTACCACTTAATATCGGAAAATTAACAAGGAAAATGGTAGAACAGAAGATTACGTTCGACAAGTTTATCCGCTGGCTCACTATTGCTCTGCTGGTGGTGATCATCGTGTATTTGCTCAATTACCTCAGCGGGGTGTTGCTGCCGTTCTTCGTGGGATGGCTTCTGGCATATCTGCTCTACCCGCTCGTGAGATTTGTGCAGTATAAGATGAGAGTAGGCAACAGAGTGGCGTCGATCGTCATCACGATCATCATAGTGGCCTGTGTCGCAGGAGGTGTTCTCTATTTCATCATCCCTCCGATGTTCGACCAGTTCGAGAAACTGGGAACTATCGCGACTAATTATCTGCATCAGACTACGAAGATAGACAATTTCCCGGAGAAGATCCAGGAATGGCTGCGGGAGAACGACAGCGATATAGAGAAGTTCTTCAGGAGCCGGGAGTTTGCCGACTCGCTTAAGACGGCGCTGCCGAAGGTATTCTCAGTGGTGGGACAGACTGCCAACGTGGTGCTCAGTGTCATCGCCTCGGCGATAACGCTGCTATATACCTTCTTTATATTGCTCGATTATGAGGTGCTGTCAGCCGGTTTTGTGAGGATTTTCCCCAAGAAAAACCGTCCTTTCGTGAAAGCACTGATGACGGATGCGCAGCGCGAGCTGAACAATTACGTGCGCGGCCAGGGTCTGGTGGCGCTGATCATGGGCATTTTGTTCTGCATCGGCTTCACTATCATCGACTTCCCGATGGCAATAGGCCTGGGAATACTTATCGGTATCATGGATTTGGTGCCTTATCTGCACACTCTCGCCTTGATACCTACCGTCTTCCTTGCTCTGCTCAAGGCTGCCGATACCGGACAGAACTTCTGGATAATCCTGGCTTCGGCCGTGGCGGTGTTCTGTATCGTACAGGTAATTATCGATATGATTGTCACTCCGAAGGTGATGGGAAAAGCGATGGGACTCAACCCCGCGATCTTGCTGCTGGCTCTCTCGGTATGGGGCTATCTGCTGGGATTCATAGGCCTTATCCTCGCGCTTCCTTTGACGACCTTGCTTATCGCATACTACCAAAGATATGTCACCAAGGAGGCGGAAAACGAGGAAATTCAAGAAAAAACAGCAAAAAAGTGACGAAAAATTTTGCAGTTTCAAGAATTTGTTGTACCTTTGCACCCGCATTCAAGTAATGTTGGTACTTAGATCCGTTAGCTCAGCTGGTAGAGCACAACACTTTTAATGTTGGGGTCTTGGGTTCGAGCCCCAAACGGATCACCGGCCAGAGCGAAATCTTGCGAAAAGCAAGGTTTCGCTTTTTTATATCATTTATGGGGACACGAAGACATATAGATAGTTCCAATATCATGTTTTGTCACGTTTGTACAAACGTGACAAAATGAAGAACTTTTATGGACGAAATCAGTTTGTCATTTGACTGTACTCAAAAATATTCTGACTGCACTCAAAAATATTTCCGGTAGTGCCGAAAAAATTACGAGTGTAGTCAGAATGGCCCGGCCGACTGAACTAACTGATACAAAAAGTCGAAATCGGGCGAAATTCCGGGACTGCTCGAAAGAAGAACAGGAAACAACAAGAAATAACTGGAAATAACCGACGATAACCGGAAATAACCGACATCGCAAAAAATAAAGTTTGTATCTTTGCAGTGTCAAAGGGAAACGCTGGTTTCCGTTGACAAGGCTAGGACTCCGACTGTTCCCGGAGGAGATATCAAAAGGCCGAAAGTGATCTTTGACATTATGTAAATCATATCAGATTCAATAAAAGGGCGATTGGTCGGTGTAGTTGGATCCACGCCTAATGTAAGAAACAGTGTACTTGGATCCACGCCCCCACCGGGCGATTACATCGCCCTCCTCCCCCTCGCCGGCGAGGGGGAGAGGCTCTCCTCCACCGGAAGTCTGGCGACTTCCTCCACCTCCTCCCCAGACTGTCCGACAATGAAATTTGCTTTTCAAAGTGTCACAAAAGACGTCACCATCTCGTATAATAATGGTGTGACTCGCTTAATTTTTGACTATAATTGCTATTGATTTGAGCAAAGTGTTACCATTTTTTGATGGTCAAAGAATTGTCGGACAGTCTGTCCCTAAAGGAAGGAGGAGACCTTCTGCTCACCGATTGCTCTTTGCCTTCAGTCCATCGCTTGCTCTTAGACTTCCGATTACTGTTGCTTCCTATTTCAGTTCTACGATCGTCATGCCAGCAAACTATTTCTTTTTATCGATCACGACAGTCATTACCGCACGGGGAGGGAGAGAGATTTTCTTCAGCCGGGACATCGCCTTGCCGGCCTCAAGACTATGATTCTTGTCAGTGATGTAAGTGCGGACTGAGGAAGCGGAAAAGTTCTGCGGCAGGGAGAAAGCGACAGACCGGCTGTCTGAGTGCATATTCAGCAGCACCACCACAATCTCATCATCATCGGGCGAGATATAGGCAGTAGCCATCACCCCGTTGAGATCATCCGCACCGTCGGCAGAGATACGTCGGAAGCCCGGCCGCACAAAACGGCTGTAGTTGCCGAGAGCCCACAGATTCTTATCATCATATACGGTACCGCCCAGTTGCAAATCGCCATAGCTCTCCCCGCCATCATCACCGAGAGCATTCAGACGGATCAGATAAAAACGATTCTTATGCCCGATTCTCTCCGGAGAGAAGGCTGTCCAGTAATGCCATGCCGAAGCATTGGCGAACACGATATCGGCATACACCATCTTAGCCAGAAAGAGAGCCATATCCATTCTGGAAGCCGTCTGATAGTCTGCCGCGAAAGATGTAGACAGTGCCGGTTCTTTTCCCAGCATCGACCATTCCGACTGTATCACCTCGAGACCGTATTTCCCAGCCGCAGCAGCCACATTCTCGCGGACAGACCGCAGTTGTCCGTCGGTATTGTATGTCCAGTAGCTATGTCCCGCCACCGTCTTTGCCAGATGCGGCAGGTCGCCGATGAAGTTGTCGCTAGCAGGATTGAAGAAGGCCGCGATCTGATCTGCCGCCCTACCCTCGCCTCCGCAGAGAAGATCCCACGAGCTCGCCTCCGGCATCAGGATTTCCGCCTTGGCACCGCTGACGGCAAGAGCACTGTCGAGACACCTTGCAAGTCGGGCGATATCCCTGTTTTCCCACGGGCTCCCCTCCTGACCGTCCTTCCAGTCGAAACGCGGTTCGTTGATCGGGTCGATATATGCGATGCCGTAACCTTCAGTCTCGAAATGCTTCGTGACGGTGGAGAGGAAGGTCGCAAAACTGCCATAACAGTCATCGCGGAGATTGCACGATATCATCTCCCCTCCCGCATTGGCAAGCCCGTTTTTGGTAAAGTATATAGGAGCGGAATTGGAGAAGAGGATAAAACGGTTGAGTCCCATCTCCCGTGCCCGTTGCATGAAGAACTGCTGTCCCGCCTGTTGCGACCAGTCGTAACTGCCGTCGTCCTGCAGGAAACACTCCGCGCGTCGGGTCTTTTCCCGAATATTGCTGTTCTCGCCCTGGTAGGCGCTACCCGCTCCTACATTAACGCGCCACGACGACAAGCCGATACCGAGAGGATTGCCCGAAGCGTCGGCATCCATGCTGAACAGCCAGCGGGCGGCCTTCTCCCGTTCCGCGGCACTGAAATAACGGCCGACGTAATCGGCAAGCCAACAGTCGGAAGCTCCGAAATCACTGATCGTCTGATAGCGGGCTGTGGGATCGAGACGGACAGAAATCGTCTCAGACGACACGGAAAGTGGCATCAGCAGGAACAACAGCGGGATAATCTTCTTCATATTAGTGATTTTTTATTTCTGTACCAGCGTCCGCATCGAATGGGGATCGAGGGAGATATTGAGGAATTTCTTTCCTATGGCGATCGAGATATCCTTCTTCTCGTCAGAAGAATTATTAGCTATCACCACATATTTCCTGGCCGGAGAGAGGAAAGCGATAGCATTGACGCCCTTGCCCTCGGAAGAAGAAAAACCGAGGAGACGGCTGCCGGGTCTTACGAAATGAGCGAAATGCCAAACGGAGTAGAATTCCGGACAGAGAGTGTAAGTATGGTTGTCGCTGTCCACCTTCACCAAGGCACTCTGCCGCCATCCCCACGGGCTAACCCCTCCACCGGTGAGGATGCAGTTCCAGAAAGTATAGCGCGAGCATCCGTTACCGATAAAATCCGTCATGAGGAAGAACGTGCGCTCGGCCTCGCCCCATCCGAAGGCGCCCCATCCGCATTCGCTCTCGCTGCTGATATATTCGTAGTCCGGGTATTTCTGATGCAGCTGGGGGAGGATCTGTCGGCCTTCCCACTGCAGACCGACGCCCTTGATATTATCCTTCATACGGCTGTCGCTGAGCAGACCGTCGACATGATCGAGACGGTTGGTATTGAAGGTGCCGAGGTAGAGAGCCACTTCGGGATGTTTCCGTTTCAATGTCGGAGCGAGATACTCCATATTGAAACGGAGAATACCGTCGGAAGTCCAGGCGCAACCGGGATAAGCGGTATAACTGTAAGCCTCGTTCTGATACATGATCATCGATATGGGGATGCCCTCCTTGGCATACTCGTCGATAAAACGGCAGAAGCAGTCGGCGTAGGTCTGCAGATAGCGCGGTTCCTGGATGAAGAAATCCTGCGTGGCGAGGCGTCGGGGGAACTTGTTCGGATCGGGCTTCACCTGTTCGTTTTCCGATCTGTCGTCATCACCATACAACAGATAGTCTTTCTTCGGATCGAGATCGTTGTATTTGCTGCTCTGCACGGCATAGTGATGATTGATTTTCATCCATGAAGGCGGCGACCATGGCGACATCCAGAACACCATATCCTTGCAGCGCTTCTGGGTCTCCTTGATAAACGGTATCGTCGTCTCCCTGTCTCTGTCGATATTGAAATAGCGCAACTGGAAGTCACCGTCCACTTCGTCGCAGCTATACCACGAGCGGCTGTAGTCGTTGGCATTCATGGTAATGCGGCCCATGGTATATCCCAAAGAGAGAGCATCCTGCTGTCCGAAGACGATATCGAGGATTTCGTTTCTGTCGCTCTCGCTAAGTATATTCAGGGCGTCCCAGTCGAGTTCGTTCATACAAGTACCCCACGATTTGAACTCCTGCCGCGGACTGCCGGCATCAGCCTTGAGAACGACATCGCCCGAACTTTTCCCGACGGCCTTGGCGGTTCCCTTCCGGCAATAGTCGCCTTCGGAGCTGGTGTAGGTGACAAACGATTGTGCCGCGGCGCCGAGAGTGATAGCCGAGCAACAGAGCATCATCAGTAGTTTTTTCATATCTGCAGTAATTTTAGAATACATAACCAAGTCCGGCCCTCACCTCGAAAGTGTTGGCACTGACATTGTCATAATATTTATAGTAAGTATTACGGATGAAATAGCATCCTGCAAGTTCCACGTTGAGATGCTCGTTGATGCCGATATTCATCTGCGAGATGAGCACGGTGAGATCGGCGATACTCTTGTCGCCCTGGGCATTTAGATAAGTAGGATTAATCGTAGAAAGATCTTTCTTCTCATATCCTTTCCATGTAAAAAGACGGTATTTCTCCGCCATCAACCTTATCGTGAACAGTTTTCTGAACGACATGAGAGTATGGAGTTTCAAGCTGAACCCGCTACCCAGGTTATAATCACGGTCGAGATTGTTGAAATAGTCACTCTTCGACCCTCCGAGAAGGATAGCATTGACAAAAGAGCGCTGTTCGATATACGCCAGCGATCCGGCGGATTTATACCGGAAGACGAAGCTCGGTCCGAGGGCCGCGGCTTCAGAGATACGGAAAGGCACACTCCCCGACCCTCGTTTTACTGCCTCTGAATTATAATAATCGAAATGTTGGAACACACCCACTTCGACATCGAGTCTGTCGCTTTTCACCGTCGGCGACGACCACAGCCGGCCCATGATATGCAGATTGTTTATAAACGGTTGGTTGCCTCCGACTCCGAGCCCAGCGTTGATACTGAAGAAATCGTAAGGCCGGTTGTCTTTCCCTCCCATAACGTCGCCATATTCGAGATTCGCCTCGAGATAGGTTTGTCCCTCCCCGCGGAAGAGAGCCCCGTCGTCGGCGACATAGCGGCCTCCCACTGTCAGCATGAAGTCGAGGTTATCAGGTCGCGGGTACGGCTTTGCCGACGGGTCCACCTGCCACGCCTTTCCGGAGATGATACGGTTGAGTCCTTTCATCGGACTGATCACGAATCCTGCCGCCTCACGGAGGAAGCGACGGAAGCCGCGGCTATGATCGTCGAGCACGATATCACTCAGACGGTATGTCATCTCTCCGATACTTATCCCTCCGAAGGTGGTGGCGAAGACGTCATTGGGAGAAGGAGGCTCACACTCTCCGAAGAACTCCCACATAAGACTGCCGCAGAGGGCGTAAGGTGCGGATTGCCAGAAGTTCATCCCGCACGAACGGGCTGAATTGAAATACAGATTTCCGTGGTATGGATGGGCGAACAAATTAGTCATGAAGGCATCATTATCCCATACAAAACCGGTTTTGAAATTGCGATGGATGGTGTGGAGGTTTACCTGTGCATAATCCTTCTGCAACGGGAACCGGTCGAGACAATGAACGAATACGTTGATTGCCGTCACCTCGGCAGCAGCCAGCCACGGGCGCTTGTGGTCGAAGGGGAAGGGATTGGCCTCCATCTCTCCTCCCTCTTCAAGACTGAACATAGTCTTGGAGAATTTCTTTGATGCCGCCTTGCGGTGATAGCGGAAGGTCAGACCCAGCTGACCTACAAACTCATGTTTGTAAAGGTCGAAATGAGAGTAATAACGAGTGTCTCCGTATCCTATCGAACCATATATTCCGACGGTGGGAGACAACTGGTAATCTGCATTCAGATGAGCCCTGACGGAATAGAGACGCTCGGGTTTCGACGCGGTATTTTCTTCGAACGTCTCGATATGGTAATATCCGATATCGCCGCTAAGGCTGAACCGGTCGGTGATATCGAAATACTGTCCCAGACGGTAGAACACCGCTCCGGAGAAATGGTCGTCGAGACCCATATAATGCGAGCCTACGCCCACGATGTTATAAGTACTCTTGTTTCTGAATCTCAGTGCGGCATTCAGTTTGGAGCTGTTGCCAAGGAAGAACATCGCATCGATCTTGGTATCAGGATTGATGTTCACAAGACCGAGTTTCCGTCCTCCCTTATCATTGGTGTAATTGACGATTCCCGCCTGCCAGCCGCGTGGATGACTCTGCGCTACATTGACGAGGCCGACCTGCGCTCCGGTGGCGGTATCGGCATAGTTGTAGAATCCCACCTGCGCCCCTCTCATCTCCGATGTGGAGATATTGGTGAGCGCTGCCTGCAGTCCTCGGTCTACTCCCATTGCCACATTGGAAAATCCCGAGAGCTGCACTCCGTGTATCGGAGAGGTTGCCACATTGTTCATCGTAGCCATCTGCAATCCGTGAAGATTGCCGCTGATATTGTGGAGTACGCCCCATTGAAAACCTCGCAGATCGCGGGTGGCATTCATCAGGGTGGAGAGTTGTACACCTCTGACATATCTGGCCGAACTCAACAGCAGGTTGGCTTGCACCCTGGCGAGAGAGTCGACATGCCCGGCGATACCGATATTCCAGGAACCCTTGCCGAAAGCGATATTGCGAACACGGTTCTCATAATTCCTGCCGACACTGTCGGTCTGCGCATCAGCAGTAATACACACGAAAGCGGATAAAATCAGAATTGCATATTGTCGTAAAGTAGTCATACCAAAAAAATTTGCCACAAAAATAGTCAAAAATATCATATTTAACAAATCTTTGTCCACTTTTTTTCAAATTGCTTGGAAGATTGAAAAAAAAAGACTAACTTTGTATCCAATAAGATAAAGGATAAAATTATGAAATTAGCAGAAGCATTGAGCCTAAGGAAAGACTTACAGAAAAGGATCGAACAGGTAAGCGTGAGACTGATGAACAATGTCAAGGTGCAGGAGGGAGAAGTGCCTCTTGAGAACCCCGAAGACCTGTTCAAGGAACTCGACGGCTGTCTGAAACAGTTGGACACGATGATCTTCCGGATCAACAAGACCAACATGTCGACGATGGTCGACGGCAAGTCTCTCACCGAGTTGATGGCCGAAAGAGAGGTGCTCATCAAGCGACTCGAGGTAATGAGAGAAGTGTTCAGCAACGCATCACGACTGGGCGACAGATATTCGCGCTCGGAGATAAAGATGGTATGCACCATCGACGTGAGCAGCCTCGGAAAGAATATCGACAAACTGTCAAAGCAATTGAGAGAGCTCGACTATAAGATTCAGGCAGCCAACTTCCAGACGGAGCTGGCATAAAGAAAAAACGTGCGTAACCATCTGTCGGAGGGCGAGTTGAAAACAATCATCCGGTTCGCGTTGCGGAACAGACGCTTTAAAACTCACGCAGGATGTTCAGCACAACATGATCCGAAGGCATTTATGAGGAATCATTTTTCACTACCATTCAGCTGACTACGATGATGGCGAGGGAGAGGACTGTGGGACAATTCAACTTAACAACAACTAATTACATATTATGAGACTATTTTTACATCAGAAAATCAGAAACCGGATAATCCGTCCGCTCGCCGTAGTGATACTGTCGGCAGCATCGGCCGCCGTGGCAATGGCACAGCCGTCGGTGGAGATCAATCCGAGTTTCGCACGAGGAGGCACGATGGCCTTCTTCCGCATACAGAGTGCCACATCATCAGGGTCGGCGATACAGTCGAGGGGCATCTGTTATGCCACTCACGAGAATCCTACCGTCGACGACAACATCCATGCAGCGACGCTCAGCAACAGCGGTATCATCTACTGGCTGAAAGATCTTCAGACGGGTACTAAATACTACGTCAGAGCTTGGGCGAAAGACAAAGAGGGCAACATCGGATACAGCGACCAGCTGAAGATGTACACCCTGCCGAAAAGTAATATCAGCTATTACCTCAGAACCAGCGACGACGCCGACGCCGACGCCAGAATCAAGGCCGCGGCCGACAAGGCTCTCGACTACTGGAGCGCCCTGACCAGCATCTCGGGTTTCAACTCCAGCATCGGATATGCCTCGGGCACTCCCACCGCCGACTGCTCTTACGGAGGATGGATGAGAGTGGGCCCGAACACATCGTATCAGAGGTGCGGAACCATCATGCACGAGTGGCTGCACGGCATCGGTGTGGGAACTCACAGCTTCTGGTGGAACTCTGACATCAGATCCAACGGCGACAGAGGCGACTGGCTCGGCGACAGAGCGACGGAACTGCTGCGCTTCTGGGATAACAGCTCGACGGAGGTGCTCACCGGCGATGCCACACATCTGTGGCCCTACGGTATAAACGGAGCACATGAAGACAACGGCACAGACATCTTGTATATCGGAACATCACTCGTGGCTCAGGCAATATGCGAGGACGGTCTGCCTCCCACGTACGGTTTCGCTCTCCCGGCATACGTGTTCGAACAGGAGGATACCGTAAAGTATTATCTCAAGAGCGAATCAGCCGACAGAGGAAAGAATACCTCCTATCTCTTCGACGAGGATGGATCTCTGAAGTGGAAAGAGGCCGTGATAGCGGATATCAGCGACAGTGCGGCATGGTATGTGACGTATGAACCGTCGACGGGATACTACCGTTTCAAGAATGCCGCCACAGGCAGATATATCAGTTACTCCAACGGTTTCAAACTCGCGGAAAAGGAAAGTCCTGCATCATCGGAAAACATCCATCTGATGAAGGGAAGAGTAGATGTGGCCGGATCGATAAGGGGATATTACCTGATCACTACGACAGCGACATCCAATCCCCCGACACTCACGGCGATGGCTAACGGCAAGACCGGTTCGTCATCATGGGATGTGGCCAATTCCGCCACCACCCTCAGATGGATGATCCTCACCGCTGACGAGGCGAAGGCGGTGGAAGAGACTGCGGAGACTTCGGCAAGCGAACAGCTGACAGAGCGGCTGGCATGGCTTAGGGCTCTCCTCGAGACTCCTCACATTGAGGATGTAGAGGGCAAGGATGCCACCTTCAGTGCAGTTCTTGACGGTATAGAAGAAGAGGCTAAGAACAATAGTTCGGCAACCAATCTCGAGAACCTTATCGACTCGGCAAACACTGCCGCTCTCGACTTCCTCGCTGGTGTGACTCCGTCGGATACTCTCCGTCCGTTTGACATCTCTTATATGATTCTCGACGCCGGAATGAGCAGCATCGAAGCATGGACTGCCGAGAAGGATGTGGAACCGACGCTCAGTTATTCTTGCGCTGAATTCTACGAGAAGACGTTCAATTTCTATCAGACGGTGAAGAATCTGCCGATAGGTACTTACCAGCTGAAGGTTCAGGGATTCCAGCGTCCGGGTTCTACTGACAACGTATATACCGAATATCTCGAGGGAACGAACAATGTCACCACCCGACTCTTCATGGGTGTGAGAACGACGAAACTGAAGAATATAATCGAGGACGCTTCCGACACATCGCTCGGTGGATCGGAGAAGCAAGTAGGCTCTAAGTATGTTCCTAATAATATGTATGCCGCAAGCAAGTACTTCGACGCCGGACTTTACGATAACGGATTGTGGTATGACGTAAGAGGCACGGGCAGAAAGATAAAACTCGGAATCAGCTGTTCTACTTCGAAGAGCATGTACTGGACGATCTTCGACAATTTCCGTCTGTATTTCTACGGTCAGATGGAGTATAGCAAACTGTCGGGCGTGAAGGAAGTCACCGCAGATGATAATACCGGTATCAAACGGGTGTTCAGCATCGACGGCAGATATCTCGGCGATGGAGAAGAGACTATCAACAGTCTGCCGAAGGGCGTGTATGTAATCGGAGGCAGGAAAGTAGTGATCAAGTAAAACCGACAAAATAAAAATAGAGCGCATCTTAGTGGATGCGCTCTATTTTTTATGTCTTCAAAATTTCTTCCTATAATTATTACACCATACTAACGCTTAGATAAACTTCTTTATCGTCTCCAGTGTAGCTGCGCAGTTCACCGGCTTTGCTATGAAATCCGAGCAACCGGCCTCGAAAGCAGCCTCGCGGTCGCTCTCGTATGCATTCGCTGTCAAAGCGATGATAGGAAGATCGGGATAATCCTTACGGATCTCCTTCGTTGCCGTAAGACCATCCATCACCGGCATCTTGATATCCATGAGAACCATGTCGATGCCACCCTCTTTCACTCTGTTGACGGCTTCTTCTCCGTTCTTTGCCCTTACTATCTGATAATCTTTCTTCAGAATGTAAGTCATCAGGATATAGTTACCATCATTGTCTTCTGCTACTAAAATAGTTTTCATTCCCACATAGTTTTTTTGATTATTATGCCGCAAAATTAATAACAATTTGCGAAAAAGCAATGAAAAATGAAGATTTTTTTTTAAATTTGCAGTCAAAATAGAGAAAATAGAGCGTAAGAGCGGCAAAAAAGCATGTAAAATGGATTTCAATGATGTCATAGGTCAGCAGGAAGCAAAAGACCGGTTGATAAGGATGGCCGGGGAAGACAAGGTTCCCCACGCCATATTGTTCTGCGGCCCGAAAGGGTCGGGGAAGATGGCGCTTGCCATGGCCTTCGCATCATATCTGCTGAAATCGAGCACCCTCGAGCACCCCGACCTCCACTTCAGCTATCCGGTGATCCGCCCTCCTCAGACAGGCAGCGAGCACAAGATGAGCAGCGAGGATTTCGCCAGGGAATGGTACGACATGCTACACCATGACTACTACTTCGACCTCGAGGACTGGCTGGGCGAGATGAACGCCGCAAACCAACAGGCTATCATCGGACGCGGGGAGAGTTCGGCGATACTCCACAATATGAGTCTCAAATCCAGCCAGGGGGGATACAAGATATCCATCATCTGGCTCGCGGAATATATGAATCAGGAGTGTGCCAACGGACTGCTCAAACTGCTGGAAGAACCGCCGGCGCAGTCGCTCTTCATGATTGTCAGCGAACAGCCGGAAAGACTGTTGGAAACGATAAGAAGCCGTGCGCAGCGCTTCGACATAAAGCGGATCAGCGATGAGGATCTCGCCGCGGCACTGAGCAGCAAGCGGGGACTGGACGAAGATGTGGCGATGAGACTCGCCAGAATGTCGAACGGCAGTTGGACGGATGCTCTCAAGGAGATGGAAGTCGACAACGAGAAGAAGACATTCCTCGATCTCTTCATACTGCTGATGCGGCTGGCATACAAAAGAGATATCAGGGAACTGACAAAGTGGAGCGAGAACGTGGCGGCCTTCGGAAGAGAGAAACAGAAACGGCTGATCTCTTATTTCATGAGAATGGTGAGAGAGAATTTCATGTACAACTTCCACAATCCCGAGCTCTGTTATATGAGCGTCGAAGAAGAACAGTTCTCCAGAAACTTCGCCCGTTTCATCAACGAAGCCAACGTGATTCCGATAAACGAACTTCTGCAGCGCGCTTTCAGAGATATCGCGCAGAATGCCAACGCCAAGATTGTGTTTTATCATCTGGCAATAAATATGATAGTACTCTTAATACGAAAATAAGAAAGAAAAATATATGGATTACAAAATAACAAGAGATACCGACAGAGGCCTCAGTGCCGTGGGATGCGGAAAGCAGGACAGCCAGTTGCATACTTTCGACTATCTGGCCGATATCCCCGGAGTCAACGACATGACCGATCTGGTGGAAGTGCAGTTCAAAAACACCAGAAAGGGATATTATCATAATGTAAACAACATCCCTCTGAAGAAAGGCGACATCGTAGCGGTGGAAGCCAACCCCGGCCATGATATCGGCGTGGTGACACTCACCGGAGCTCTCGTAAAACTGCAGATCAAGAAGGCTAATCTGAAGCCCAACGAGGAGATAAAACGAATCTATCGTATCGCCAAACAGATCGATATGGATAAATATCGCGAAGCCAAGGCACTGGAACACAGTACGATGATCGAGAGCCGTCAGATCGCCAAAGGTCTGGGTCTGCAGATGAAGATCGGTGATGTGGAATATCAGGGCGACGGCATGAAGGCCATCTTCTACTATATCGCTGACGAGAGAGTCGACTTCCGGCAGCTGATAAAAGATCTCGCCAGTGCTTTCCGCGTGAGAATCGAGATGAAACAGATCGGAGCCCGACAGGAGGCAGGAAGAATCGGCGGAACCGGTCCTTGCGGCAGGGAGTTGTGCTGCGCCACATGGATGAAATCATTCTCATCAGTGAGCACCAACGCCGCCAGATGTCAGGATATCTCGCTCAATCCGCAGAAACTGGCGGGAATGTGCGCCAAACTGAAATGCTGCCTCAACTACGAAATCGACGACTATATGGAGGCGTCGAAGAAAATTCCGAGCAAAGAGGTGGTGCTGACGACCGTCGACGGTGACTACTATTATTTCAAGGCTGATATCCTGGCGCAGATGATCACGTATTCCACAGACAAGCATCTGGCCGCCAATCTCGAGACTATCTCTACCGACAGGGCGCTGCAGATAATAGAGATGAACAAAAACGGAGAGAAACCTCTCACTCTGACTGAGAACGGCAGTCCTCACAAGAAGAAGCCGTCGCTCGACCTGGCAAACCAGGATAGCATCAACCGTTTCGACAAGGCGAAGAAAAAGAAAAGAAAACCGAAACCGAGAAACAAAAGACCGCAAGAATGATTCTCCGACGAATATCGTTTTTTGTATGCTGTATCATGGCAGTATGTCTTGTCGCCTGTATCAGTGATAAGATATACTACCACTTCCAGCATGTCGAAGGGGAATGCTGGGACAGGTCAGACACAATCCGTTTCGAGGTGCCGACGCTGAGGGAAGGCGGCTTGTTCAGCAAATTCATAGCGCTGAGAACAAACGGCGACTTCAGATACCGCAAACTCGAGGTGGTCGTCACCCAAGAGGTTTTTCCTGCCAAGTATATCAAGCGCGATACCGTCGACATCAATCTTATCGACGGCAAGGGGAATATCTCCAGCGGAGGCATTAGATTCTATCAGTTCGAACAGTCGTTCGGATCGGTAAGACTGATGAAAGGCGACTCGCTGCATATCAGCATCAATCATAATATGCGAAGGGAAGATCTCAACGGAATCACCGACGTCGGGGTGTGCCTCCGCAGGAAATGAGGACTATGTTCTTACCAGATTTCTCCCCGCATCGATGCGGAGGAAGATAAACAGCAGGAAGGTGAATCCCCACAACGATGATCCTCCGTAACTGAAAAACGGCAGGGGGATGCCTATCACAGGGGTGAGTCCCAACACCATTCCCACATTAATGAACACATGAAAAAGGAAGATGCTCACCACGGAGTATCCGTAGACCCGGCCGAAACGATATGGTTGTCGCTCGGCAAGGTGTATCAGTCGTAGTATCAACGTAAGGAAGAGTATCAATACCCCGGCGGAACCGAGGAAACCCTCCTCCTCGCCGACAGTACAGAAGATGAAGTCGGTGTCTTGTTCAGGTACGAATTTCAGTTTCGTCTGTGTGCCGTTGAGAAATCCCTTTCCTTCCAGGCCTCCCGAACCGATAGCAATCTCGCTCTGATGCACATTATATCCTGCTCCGCGGAGATCCTCGTCAAGACCGAGCAGCACATTGATACGGGTGCGCTGATGCTGTTCGAGTACATTGTTGAGCATATAGTCGGCAGCATAGAAGAAACACACCGAGCCCACGGCGAAGAAGAAGATAAGCAGATAACTGATAAACCGCGTGCGAAGCCACTGATAGAAAAGATATCCTATCAGTATTGCGGTGATGGTGAGCTGCACCCACACCACATCAAAGGGAATAACATACAGGGAGAAGAGCAGTGCTATGAGAGTGATGCCCACACTATAAAGCATGATATTGCGTGTAGCTTTCGTATCTTTGCAATACAAACCCACAAGACTGGCAGTAAATATCTGTATCATGAGAAGCACGGAGAATTTGCCTACCGACGTGGGGATATCCGCCAGCATCACATCCTCGAAACGTATGCCGACGACGAAGTATATCACCATCGCCACGCCGGTAAACAGCACGCTGCCCGTCATTCCCTCGCGGTAGAATACCAGCAGGAAAGCCAGGTAAACAAGAGCCGATCCGGTCTCGCGTTGCAGCACGATAAACACCATCGGAAGGAGTATTATAAGACATGCTCCTGCGAAATGTTTCCACTTGTGGATGTCGAAGCCATACGTGCTCATCAGTTTCGCCAGAGCCAGGGCCGTGGCAAACTTCGCGAACTCAGCCGGTTGGAGTCGCAGCGGTCCGAGGACGAGCCACGATCGCGATCCCTTGATTGTATGAGGATTGAAGATCGTGATAAACAGGAGTATTAGCAACAACCCGTAGACGACGTATGCGTAAGTCTCGTAAAACCTGTCGTCGAGCATAAGAATAGTAAAACCGAGCACTATAGATGTCCCTATCCATACAATCTGCATACCCGAACGGGAATCCATGCTGAAGATGTCCGTTTCGCCGAAAGTATAGCTCGCGCCGCACACACTGATCCAACCGCCTGCAAGAAGAAGGAGGTAGACCACGATGGTAACCCAGTCGAGCGATCTGAGCACGCTTTGTTTCTTATCTGCTGCTTGAGCCATACGATATTCTTCGTTTTTGGAATTCCGCCGCCTTCTTTTCCGAAGCGTCAGACAGTTTTCCGTTGATATATTGTTCCATCATCAGTGCTCCGAGAGGCACGCCGTAGTCGGCACCCCATCCGCCGTTCTCCACATACACCGCGATGGCGATCTGCGGATTGTCCATCGGGGCGAAACCCATGAATACGGAGTGGTCGTGGCCTCTGTTCTGCGCCGTTCCCGTCTTTCCGCATACCGCATAGTCAGATCTGTTGGCAGCGCGGCATGTTCCTCTTTCGACGGATGACCTCATACCGGCGACGATAAGATCGTATGCCCACTTCTTCGCCATACTGTAATGACGGCGGGTAAAGGCGGTGTCGAGGGGTTCTCCCTGCACTTTTCTCACTACGTGAGGGGTATAGTAATATCCCCGGTTGGCGATCGTGGCGCCGAGGTTGGCGATCTGGAGGGGAGTAAGATTCACCTCGCCCTGCCCTATCGATATACTGATGATGGTCAGTCCGTTCCATGATCCTTTGTAAGCATTGTCATAAAACTCCGCATTCGGGATAAGGCCTCGTTTCTCACCCGGCAGGTCGATGCCCAGTTTGTATCCGAATCCCATGCTCACCATATAGTCGCGCCAGGTGTTCATGGCATTCTGCACACTGCCGTATTTCTTCTTGTTACCTATCATATAATATAATCCCCAACAGAAGAAACCGTTGCAGGAAGTACTGATCGCCGGAACTATCGAGAGAGGTGACGAGTGTCCGTGGCATCCCACGTGCAGACCTCTGTAATAGAATCCCCTGTGGCAGGAGAATGCCGTATGCGGACCTATGATCCCCTCGGTGAGGAATGTCAGTCCCTGCGACGTCTTGAATGTCGATCCCGGAGGATACAATCCCATGATAGAACGATTGAGAAGCGGTTTCCACTGGTCTCTCTGCAGCATCTTGGTAGCCTTGCCTCTCATCCTTCCCGTCATCAGCTTCGGATTATACGTAGGCGACGACACCATCGCAAGCACCTCGCCGGTAGACGGTTCGATAGCTACGATAGAACCGATCTTCCCCTCCATGAGCCGTTCTCCGAGAGCCTGCAGCTTGGCATCGATACTCAGCGTCACATCCTTTCCCGGTATCGGCCGCCGGTCGAACTTCCCCTGCTGATACGATCCTTTTATCCTTCCGTGGGCATCACGCAGGAGGATCTTCATTCCCTTCTCTCCGCGGAGATATTCCTCGTATGATGATTCGACACCCATCTTACCGATATAATCGCCGGCCTGATAATAGTCATCTTTCTCTATATCCGAGGGCGACACCTCCGCGACATCGCCAAGCACATGGGCCGCGATATCATACTGATACTGACGGATGAATCTCTTCTGGATATAGAATCCGGGAAAACGGAACATCTTTTCGTGAAAGATGGCAAAGTCTTCTTCCGACAACTGGCTCATGAAGATCTGCTGCGTGAAGCGCGAATATCCGGGATTCTTGTTCCTGTCTTTGATATCCTCCATCCTCTTTATGAAGAATTCCTTGTCGATACCGAGCGTCTTGCAGAACTCGAGGGTGTCGATATGCCCTTTCGCCTCGTTCATCACCACCATGATATCGTATGCCGGCTGGTTATACACCATCAGTTTGCCGTTACGGTCGTAGATAGCGCCTCTCGAAGGATATTCAATACGCTTGAGAAAGGCGTTACTGTCGGCATTCTTCTTGTAGTCGTCGCTCAGTATCTGCAATGTGAACAGACGGATGATATATATCACCACGATGATAGTGGCGACACCTCCGATCACATATTTGCGCTTCTCGAGTTCGTAGTCCTTCATGCTCTCAACCTCTCACTATTTCTATCAGAAGGATCATCAGCAGGGTAAACAGAGTGCTCGCCCCGATGCATATAGCCCACCTGACGGGATCGAAGAAAGCGAACTGCTCGATAGTGAAATACACCGTACAGTGGATGAGTATAAGTATCAGAGCATAGGTGACAAACTTGCCGAATTCCATATCCCTCAACGAAGGAACAAGCTGTTCTTCCTTATCCTGACGGATGAAGAGAGTGAGCAGATAAGGCTGGATGAAAGCCGTCAGCGTGAGTGATGCCGACGTCATGCCCTGGGTGTTGGCAAACATATCGATGACCACACCCATAAAGAAAGCCCACAGCAGCGTGATCCATTTCGGGGCGTCGACTCTGAAGAGCAGAATGAAGTATACATAAAGCATCGGCGTGGCGTATCCGAAGAGATGCACCTTATTGAATACCAGCGCCTGCAGTATGCACAGAACGATGAATATAAGTATTTTCTTCAAGAAATCTACCGACATACTAATGATCTCCTTTCTGTCTCAAAGAATCCCTTGCCGCCTGGAGGATCTGAACTCTTTCGGCAAGTCCGGGGTCGTTAATCACACATACGTCCCTAAGACGGCCGAAATCAGTAGACAGCTGCACCTGCACGCGATATGACAGTCCGTCGGACGAGTTAAACACGCAGATGATCTTTCCCACCAGCACGCCGGGAGGATAGATAGACGAATATCCGCTCGTCTCGACATAATCGCCTTTCTTGAAATGAGCATGCCGCGGCACGTCTTCCAGATATGCTATCTGGGAGTCTTTGCCATCCCATACGAGATTGCCGAAATAGCCTCTGTTCCGTATCCGGCAACTGATATTCGACCGTGGGTTGAGCACGGGGATTATAACGCTGTAATGGGCTGAGGTGAGATATACGACACCTACGACGCCGTTGCCGCAGATCACTCCCATATCCTCCTTCACGCCGTCAACCTTACCTTTATTTATAGTGATGAAATTCTCCATCTTATCCACCGAGTTGGCCACCACCTTGGCAGTAATCAGATTATACTTGTTGAGCATATCCATCTGACTGCCCATCGTACTGGTGGTATCTCCCCCGAGATATGCCACTTTTTCGCGCAGCTGGTGCACCTGGCGCTCAAGATAGAAATTACGGAGCGTCAGTTCTTCGTTGTTTTTCACCATACCGAAGAACTGAGTCACATCCGAATTCATCTCATACATATTTCCCGCCACCGAGTTCGCCGAGCTGAACCACACGCTGCCCTGATAGCTGTTGTATTGGAACAGCATGACAAAACTGGCTACCTCCAGTATTACAAAGAGGAACCAGTGATTATGCCTGGCAAGAAACTCAAGCAGGTTGTGCATTATCTCATCAGGAACGAGAAGCGGTCTACATTCTGAAGAGCGATACCGGCACCCTTAGCGACAGAGTGCAAAGGATCCTCGTCGATATGGAACGGAATGTTGATCTTGTCAGTAAGACGCTTGTCGAGACCTCTGAGCAGCGCGCCGCCGCCGGTAAGGTATATACCATTCTTCACGATATCGGCATAAAGCTCGGGCGGTGTATTCTCCAGAGCGCTCAGCACTGCCGTTTCGATCTTAGCGACAGACTTGTCGAGGCAGTGAGCTATTTCCTGATAGCATACGGGCACCTCCATCGGCAGAGCCGTGATGCGGTTAGGACCGTGAACGATATAATCCTCGGGGGCATCCTCGCCGAGATCTGTCAGGGCGCTGCCCACATGGATCTTTATACGCTCGGCCATACGCTCGCTGACCTTCACGTTATGCTGACGACTCATATATTCCTGGATGTCAGCGGTAAGCTCGTCGCCGGCAACACGGATAGAGTTATTGGATACGATACCTCCGAGCGAGATGACAGCAATCTCTGTTGTTCCGCCGCCGATATCGACAACCATATTACCTTCCGGAGCCTCCACATCGATTCCGATACCTATGGCAGCGGCCATCGGCTCGAAGATAAGATACACGTCGCGTCCGTCGGCATGTTCCGCGGAATCGCGCACGGCACGGAGCTCCACCTCGGTAGAGCCCGACGGCACGCCGATAACCATACGGAGCGACGGAGAGAACAGACGGCTTCCGGAATGAACCATCTTGATAAGTCCGCGCATCATCTGCTCACACGCGGTGAAGTCTGCGATAACGCCGTCGTTGAGAGGACGGATCACCTTGATGTTCTCGTGAGTCTTCTCATACATTAATTTTGCCTTCTCTCCTACGGCAATCATCTTGTCTGTGCGACGGTCGAGGGCTACTACTGACGGCTCGTCTACAACAATCTTATCATCACTGATAATGATTGTGTTGGCCGTACCCAGATCCATCGCAATCTCTTTGATTAACGAAAAAAATCCCATTTCTAACTTATTATTATAGCTATAATTGTATATTTGTCATCTATTTGGCAGTCTGCTCAAACCAGTTGCGGATGGCAGTATCATAGTGGCTGCTCACCCCGAACGCCTTGGTAGCGAACATGCGGCGCTCCTCGATTTCCGTCTGCGCCCCGTTTTTATTGAGTATATCAAGAAGCACTCCGTATTCAGCCTTGCTGGGGATGATCACCACATCCTTGAAATTCTTCGCTCCGGCTCTGATGAGGGAGATGCCCCCGATATCGATCTTCTCGATGATATCCTGTTCCGACGCTCCGCTGGCCACGGTATCCTCGAAGGGATAGAGATCGACGATCACCAGGTCGATGGCAGGAATATCATACTGCTTCATCTGCTCCTGATCTCCTTCGTTCTCCCTGCGGCCGAGAATTCCGCCGAAGATCTTCGGATGCAGAGTCTTCACCCTGCCGCCGAGTATCGACGGATATGTTGTCACCTCTTCCACTGCCTGGCATTCATAACCCAGGCTCTCAATAAACTTCTGGGTGCCGCCGGTGGAGAGGAACTTCACTCCCTCGCTGTTCAGTTTTGCCAGAAGTTCGTCCAGTCCATCCTTGTGAAACACCGATACCAAGGCTGTCTTGATCTGTTTTGTTGCTGCCATATTATCTCACTTTTAAAGTTTCAGGCTGCAAAGTTACTAAAAAGAAAGAAGAATAGTCGTTTTTTACGGCAAAATTTTATTATTTTATTCTATAAGATAATATTTTTTTTGTATTTTTGCAGCGAAAAGAGATATATTCACATTATAAATATTACTAACAACTTATATTATGCACAAAAGAATTCTGCTCATTGCCATTCTGTCGGCAACCATTTCAACGGTTGTGAAAGCCGACAATACGACGACGACAGTCACGCAGGTCACGGAAACGGTAGAGCTCACCGATGATGTGGACTATCACATCAGCAGCGCAACCCCGTTCACTTCCACCGGATGCGTCGACATCAAGAACACCGAGCACGCGGTGGTGATCCTCGACTCACTGAAGCCGTCGGCAGCACTGAAGGTGCTCTCCGGCATCAAGATCAACGGAGCCGCCGCCGCCAACAACACCAACTGCCAGGTGAAGATCTTCAACCGCGGTTCTATCATCCTGCCTTACGGCAACAGTATCAAGCCTCTGACAGTATTCTCCGAAAAAGGACTCAAGGGCGACTCGTGCAACAGTTTCGGACTGGAGAGCACGGGAGGATACATGAACACCCTGACCGAAGAGAAACTGAACAACAGAATCCAGAGCTTCCGTCTGAAGAGAGGATATATGGTAACCTTCTCCACCAGTCCGCAGGGCTATGGTTACAGCCGATGCTTCATCGCCGCCTATGCCGATATCGAGATGGATCTGCCGGCAGTGATGGCCAACAAGGTATCCTCCTACCGCGTCTTCAAGTGGTACGACACCAGCAAGGCCGGTCTTGCCAACGACACCCGCAGCGAGTCGAACGATATGCTCAACACCACATGGTGCTATTCCTTCGGACTGGGCGAGAGCCGCGCCCCCGATGCAGAGTGCGTGCCGCATCATATCTATGAAGACTGGCCTTCGTCCTCGGCATGCGGAGGAGTGACCTACTCTCCGAATATGAAGACCAACAACGAGCCCGGCAACAGCTCCGACGACCATCCGCAGAGCGTGGCCACCGTACTCGCCAACTGGCAGAATCTGATGCGCACCGGCATGCGTCTCTGTTCGCCTTCATCCCACGACGGCAGTCTCAGCTGGATGCAGGAGTTTATGGATTCCATCGACGCCCGCGGATGGAGATGCGACATCGTCGACCTGCACTGCTACTGGACCGAAGGACAGTTTAATAATATCCAAGGCAGTTTCTACAACAAATACAAGCGCCCGATATGGATCTCAGAATTCGTATGGGGAGCATCGTGGAACAGAAACGGAGTGTTCGCCTCTAGCGATCCGTATAATGAGAACCGCACCGTCATGGGACGCATCCTCGACCGTCTCAACAGCTGGGATTATATCGAGAGATATGCCTATTGGAACAGTGAGAACGACATTTCGAAGATCTATCTCAACGGCAGTCTGACGAAGCTCGGTGAATACTATGCCAATATGAATACCGGCACGGGATACAAGAAAGAGTACGACTACGTGCCCCGTCCGCCGAGAATCCGCCCCGCTTACGATCTCGACTATAACTTCTATCCCAAGAGCATGACGTGCAAACTGAGCTGGTCGGACGACAACGGCGAGTTCAACGATTACGTATATCTCGAGAGAAAGAGAAACGACGGAGAATGGGAGACTATCGCCGACATCACTCCCAGCGAGACATCTACCAACTATGTATATACCGATACTATAAAGACTTACGGTACATATACTTACCGCATCCACACCATCTCGTATCTTAACAAAGATATGTATTCTGCGGAAGTAACCAACGTCATCGATTCTTCCCAAGGCGACGGACAGATACAGTGGGGGAGCATCTCCACCGACAATACCGATGATATCTACACCTTCTATGTAGAACCCTTCGACACCGTGCCGGCAATGGTGTTCGGCAGTCATATCGGTCTTACGAAGGATGTGAAGCCCGTAGCCCACTACTCCGGAGCGACAAAACTCAACAACAAGTATTCATATTTCGTATTCAATTACTTCCCGTGGACTCTGAGCGGCTATCAGACGCTGACCTCCGCCGAGACGACAAATTACATCGCCGCGCAGAGAGGCAACGGCTCTATCGGTTCGCTCAACTATGAGGCAGGAACCATCACCGGCGACGACGGCAGGGATGTAAGGGTGAAGAACGACACTACCGAGGTGAAATTCAACAAGCCGTTCGCCGCGACGCCTGTAGTGATGGTCACCCCTCGCTACACCTCTTCCGACTATCCCTATATGTGGAGAGTATGGGATGTCACCCCCGAAGGCTTCAAGGTAATACTCCAGCGGCAGAAAGGTCTCGACGAGCAACTCTCCGGTTTCTTGGGCCAGAGGATGGAATACTTCGCCATCGACAGGGGCAGCACGACATACGGCGACAAGAAGTTTACCGTAGGATCACAGGAGGTGAAGTTCACTTCCACCACAGCCAGCAAGGCTATCGAATACGGCGACTCCCTTCCCAATCCGATGCCTCTCATCCAGATGCAGAGCTTCAACAGGAAGGTGGCAGCCATGCTCCATGTGTATAAGTTGAAGTTCGAGCCCACCGGCTGCCGCATCTACATGATCACCGACACTTCGGATGTAGACAACTACGCCGTGAGCAGCAAGAACGCCATGACCGAAGAGATCGGTTTCATCGTCATCGGTGATAATGTCAGCGAGTCGGGCATCAGCAGAGTCGTCAATGATGACATCTCCGCACTTATCGACGAGAAGACGAAATGGATCATGGTGTGCACCGTCGACGGCAGAACGGTGAAAAAAGTACATCTGAACGGCAATAAAGACTTCGATACGTCGGAACTGCCGAAAGGTGTGTATATCTTACGGACAAATAATAACAAATCGGCCAAAATAATCAAAATTTGAACTAAATTACAAATATTTGAATTATTGTGCGCATATCGTACAGTATTTAATACTTACCTTTGCAGCAGAATTATTTGTTAGTTTTAGTTAAGTTAGTTTATTAGGTCAATTTTTAGGCATAAGAGGGTAATTTGACTGTGAAGTTAGATTACCCCTTAACTTTACTAAGGAGCAGATGATGAATAACAGAACATTTAAAATATTATATATATGAAACAATTCAGACGACTACTATTCTTGATGCTCACCGCGCTCAGCGTGACGGGAGTGAAAGCCTCCGACCCGTTCAAAGTGAATATCACTGCCGACGGCGAGGCGTATCTGACAGTTTATCTTCCCGACGCAGCCACAAGCACCGGTCGTGCCGTGGTGGCATGTCCGGGCGGAGGATACTCCAATCTGGCTATGAATCATGAAGGACATCACTGGGCTGACTTCTTCAACAAGCAGGGCATCGCTTATTTCGTGCTTAAGTACAGGATGCCGAAGGGCGACCGCAGCATCCCAATGTCGGATGCCTGCAATGCCATCAAGATGGTAAGAGACAGCGCCGAGGCGTGGCACATCAACCCCTGCGATATAGGAATCATGGGATCGTCGGCAGGAGGTCATCTCGCCGCCACGACAGCCACACATGCCGCCTTCGGTGAAAAGCCTAATTTCCAAATCCTTTTTTATCCCGTTATCTCTATGGAGCAGAAAGTAAGTCACAAAGGATCGTGCGTCAACTTCCTGGGCAAGGGCGCCGGCGATCAGAAACTCATCGACGAATATTCCAACGAGAAGAAAGCCGGCATCGAAACGCCGCCCGCCATCATCCTCCTGAGCAGCGACGACAGGGCTGTACCGGCTCTGACCAACGGCGTGGCATACTACAGCGCGATGGTGAAGGCTGGTGCCAAAGCATCACTCATCGCTTTCCCCACAGGAGGACACGGATGGGGATACAAACAAGGCTTCGCCTTCCACGACAGTGTGCTCGATGAGATAAAAACATGGCTGAAAAACCTCAAACCCGTAGTGAAAAACGAACAACTCAACATGAAGAAGATTGCCTTCATCGGCGACAGCTATGTAGCCAACCACCGTCGCCCGAAGTCAGAGGCATGGCACTACAAGTTCGCGAAGAAATACGGTATGGAATATCTCAACTACGGCCGCAACGGATCGTGCATCTCCTGCGATACCGAGCGCTTCGGATCGGCTATGTATAAGAGGTATACCGCAATGCAGGACAGTCTTGATTACATCGTAGTCATCGCCGGACATAACGACTCCGGACGTCTCGACTCCGTGATCACGATGAAAGAATACAAGAAACGGCTCACCGAGATGCTCACCGGCATGCAGAAGAAATATCCGCAGGCACAGATCATGTTCATCTCGCCATGGGATGTGAAGAACTTCGAAGGCAGCAAGCGCCAGCGCATCATCGACGCCACGGCGAAGATATGCAAGAAACTGAAGATCCCCTTCTTCGACGCCGCGAGAGACAATACCATCACCACCACCGACGACAACTTCCGCAAGGAATACTTCCAGTCGCCGACAGACAATGCACATCTCAACGCCAAGGGACACGACCTCTTCCTGCCCACAGCAGAGAAGTTTATCCTCGACAACATTAAGAAATAATCAGATATGAAAACAAGAATTCTGATCGCAGCGCTCATCCTGGCCATGGCTACGAGCATGCAAGCCAAAAAGAAAGTGAAGAAACAAGACCTGTTTCCCGACGGCACACCAATCCCCGCATGGTTCAGCGACACCACCAGGGTCGACGTGGAAACATTAGGAAAGAAGTACGTAATCACCGGCTACGGAGTGAAAAACGACTCGACGACAGTGCAGACGGAAGCCATTCAGAAGGTCATCGACCGGGCAGCTGGCGAGGGCGGCGGCGTCATCGTCATCCCCCAAGGCACCTTCCTCAGCGGATCCCTCTTCTTCAGGCAGGGCACCCATCTGCACGTCACCAAGGGCGGCAAACTCAAAGGCATCGACGACATCCGCCATTACAAACTCACCAAGACGAGGATGGAAGGACAGACCCTCAACTACTTCGCCGCACTCGTCAATGCCGACGGTCTCGACGGATTCACGATCACCGGCGAGGGAACCATCGACGGCAACGGCAAGCGTTTCTGGGAGGAATTCTGGATCAGAAGAAAGTATAATCCGCAGTGCACCAATCTCGAGGCGATGCGCCCGAGACTCACATATATCTCCAACAGCAAGAACGTGCAGGTGCAGGATGTGCATCTCATCAACAGTCCGTTCTGGACCAACCATCTCTACAGATGCGAGTATGTGAAGTTCATCGGCTGCACCATCTTCGCGCCCCATGCTCCGGTGAAAGCTCCGAGCAGCGATGCCCTCGACGTCGACTTCTGCCACGACGTGCTGGTACACGGCTGTGATATCAGCGTCAATGACGATGCCATAGTGATGAAGGGCGGCAAGGGCACCTTCGTGGACAAGAATCCCGACAACGGAGCCAACTACAACGTAATCATCCAGAACTGCCATTACGGTTTTGTGCATGGTTGTCTCACCCTCGGCAGCGAGAGTTTCGAAGACAGGAACATCGTGCTGCGCAACTGTCATGTCAAGAGCGCACAGAGAGTGCTCTGGCTGAAGATGCGCCCCGACACGCCGCAGCACTATCAGTATGTCGCTGTCGAAGGCATCACCGGCAACTGCGGCTCCTTCCTCGTAGTCCGCCCCTGGACGCAGTTCTACAAGAAGGAAGATCGCGAGGATATGCCTCTGTCGCAGTGTAATAACATATATATAAGGAACATCAGCATGACGACGAAGAACTTCTTCGATGTCGGTTTGTCGGATAAATACGCCCTCAAGGACTTCACCTTCGAAAACTGCACCATACAGGATCAGAAGCAGGCTTTCGACAAGAATCTCATCGGGGG
>Ga0065709_1029264_pt1 | contig 43564 bp, 31 predicted proteins | sample Hoacrofraction14_2_FD_59096 | JGI IMG/M metagenome (GOLD analysis project Ga0065709, IMG submission 59096) | Hoatzin crop microbial communities from Cojedes, Venezuela, sample from fiber fraction 14 v1 | ecosystem: Host-associated > Birds > Digestive system > Esophagus > Crop | place: Venezuela...
AACCCCAGTAAAATCAAGGGATTGTGGTGGTTAACACTCGAGGGCTATACCGTAGCCTTGGTATAAAATCTCGGGAGCGCAGGTTCAGACAAACATTGCTGATTTTAAAATTGAAGGCCATTGTAACGGAGACGGAGAACTGACAGTTTATATCAGAAGTTTCGATGTAAGAAAAGACGGTGTCCGCCTGCCGACTCTCCTGAGACTTCGCAGCGCAAAATTAAACGACGAAAATATCGTCAAATCGGAAAGAATAATATGGCACGATGAGCCTGTGATAATCAAAAAATCGGTTACGGGCAGTTACGATTTTGATATGAAAATTTGTTGGGAACATTTCTGACAATGAGTGCGAATAAATGATAGAAACAAAGAATGGTAACAAAACAGAGCTTATTGTTTCGTTGACGACATATCCCGCAAGAATAGGATGTGTTAATAAAACCATTGAAACATTATTGGAACAAACATATAAGGCTGACAAAACAATTCTGTGGCTGGCCGAAGAACAGTTTCCTCAAAAAGAGAAAAACCTTCCGCAAAATCTCGTAGACTTGAAGAATAAAGGTCTTACCATATCCTGGTGCGACGATATAAAGTCATATAAGAAGTTGGTGCCTGCTCTTGAACAATACCCGAAAGCAATAATCGTTACTGCTGACGACGATTTTTACTACGATAAAAACTGGCTCGAATTATTGGTAAAGGACTACCTTAAAAACAAAGATTCCGGAAAATATATTTATTGTCATAGAATTACAAAATTCTACAAAGAAAAAATGGGGGGGTGGAAGACCATACCTGCAGGCCGTTCGGTTTATCCGGAGGCGACATATCTGCACAAACTTGCCGGAGGGGCAGGATCATTGTATCCGCCGCACTGCTTATACAAAGATGTAACGGACCGGGAAAAATTCCTGAAGCTGGCGCCCACAAGCGACGACATATGGTTTTGGTTTATGGCAATCCTTAACGGCAACAAAATCAAAGTTATAGACGGGGCAATCCCGGAACCTGAAAAGGTTGAAGGATCACAGAATAATGGGGCGCTGTATCTGATTAATGATGGAGGCTTAAGTGTATTTTGGAATGCTTTCAATTCGTTAATCGAAGAATACCCGGAAGCAAATCGAATACTTAACGACGAATACAAAATAATGAGTAAGAAAGACGAACAACAAAACCGGATCTCTATAAACAAGAAGAAAGCAGATTTTTACTACAAAATGTGCATCGATGTTATGCGCGGATTGCAGGGGGAAGAACGCCTTGATTTTGTTCGTTTGTTGTCTGAGGATTTCAGACTGAAGATAGAGTCAGGGATTTGGGAACAGGAATATTTTGAAGATAAAGATTGGGCAAACATCAGTAAAATAATTTCGTCACCTGAGGAATACTATTGTTTAGACACATATATCGACTATGAGTTTTGGCGGACGCTCTCTCCTAAAGACTATTCGCAGTCTTTGAACAAGTGGCTTGAAGACCGTGTACACTACAAAACCGATATAGAAAATCCCAAGACATTTGATGAGAAAATTCAGTGGCTGAAACTATATGAGAATCTACCGATAAAATCACAGTTGGCAGATAAATATCTGGTTAGAGAATATGTAAAAGAAAAGATAGGAGAAGAATACTTAATTCCTCTTCTGGGTGTATGGGACAAATTCGATGAAATAGATTTTGATAAGCTACCCAACCAATTTGTTCTGAAGGGAAATCATGGTTGCGGTTACAACCTTATAGTCACCGATAAGCAGGCTTTGGATATCGATGAAGCCCGTGAAAAATTTTCTCTGTGGATGCAAACGGACTTTTCTTGCAGAAATGGCTTGGAACTTCACTACAGCGATATCGAACGGAAAATAATAGCCGAAGAATATTGTGTAAATGATGGCAATGAATTGAATGACTATAAAATCTATTGTTTCGGTGGAAAGCCGACCTACATTCAATATCTTACTGACAGAAAATCACAATTAAAGATGGCATTTTATGATTTGGATTGGAAGAAGTTGCCGTTTTACAATGAACATTCACCATATGAAGGAGAAGTTGATCCACCTAAAAATTTGAAGCAAATGTTAGATTTTTCCGAGAAACTGGCGACCGGATTTATATTTGCCAGAGTGGATTTTTATATCCTGAATGATGGCAGTATTAAATTCGGTGAAATAACCTTTACTCCGGCATCCGGAGGTATGGTATGGGAACCTGCTGAGTATGACAGAATTTTGGGTGATATGATAACGCTTCCTAAAGAAAAAACTCCGTTGCCTGAAAAAAGTCTGGCGGACAGAGGTGTCAAGACTTTGCCAATCATTTCAAATTCGTTTATTCTCAACGCCAAGCAAAAGAGCGAAGAAAAAATCAAAGCTATAAGTCTGGATTTAAACAACGCAAAGTCAAATATAAGCAATCAGCAAAAAGAATTGAATGCGTCACGATATCGCGAGAAAATGCTCTTTTATGAAAGAAATCTCGGACGTGAAGAACGAAAGAAAATAACTCAGGAGTGCAATGATTTAAAAACAGAACTTGGTACTGTCAGACAAACGGCAGAAAAATATGCTGCAGATAAAGATGAGCTAAATTTGCGGTTGCAGAAGGCATACGAGGAGAAAAGCAAAATCAATGCCACGCTTCAGAAGACATATACCGAGAAAAGTGAGATTAATGCCAAATTGCAACGAACATATGCCGAGAAAAGTGAAATCAATGCTAAATTGCAAAAGACATATGCTGAAAAGAGTGAGATAAATGCCAAGTTGCAGCAAACATATGAAGAGAAACGTCAACGCGGAATAGAAATAAAAAACTTAAACGATACTGTTAATTTACAGCAACAACAGATAGAATTGTTAAGGAAGGAAATAAGTGACATAAAAGGCTCAAAGAGATATAAAATCGGTAAAGCAATAGTATCTCCCTGGGTTGCAATAAGAAAACTTTTTAACAAAAACAAATAACATAAAAGAGGAACAATTAATTTACGAGGTGGGCAATGTCAGAGGTTAAAGTTTCGGTAATCATTCCGGTTTACAATGTTGAAGATTATTTGGCAGAGTGTCTAGATTCATTACTGTCCCAAACATTAAACGAATTTGAAATAATTTGCGTTGACGATGGTTCGACAGACAATTCTCTTGAAATACTTCGTGAATATAAAAATCGAGACCCTCGTATTCATGTTATAGAACAAAAAAACCAAGGTGCAGGCAAAGCAAGAAACGTTGCTCTTGAGGTTGCAACCGGGCAATATTTGATGTTTTTGGATGCTGATGATTTTTTTGATTGTCATATGCTCGAGGGATGTTTTACTGTAATGGAAATCGAGGACTCGGACGTTGTAGTTTTTGCAGCAAACCAATATGATGTTCAAACAAAATCATATAGAAATATGCCATGGAGTTTAAGGAAGGAAAATTGTCCTGCGTATTCCCCTTTCTCGCCTCAGGATATTTCTGAAAAATTGTTTAATTCTTTTCAAAATTGGCCCTGGAATAAAATGTATCGTCATTCATTTATTAAGGAAAATAATTTGCGGTTTCAGGAAATTGCACGCACAAATGATATGTTGTTTGTCTGTTGTGCATTGGCATTTGCAAATAAAATATCCATAATAGATACTCCGTTTGCCAATTATCGTGTTGGTACAGGATCTAGTTTACAACAAACTAACGATCGTGCACCGCTAGCCTTCTGGGATGCATATACTGAAACAAAAAGATGCTTGGAAGAGCATGGTGTATATGAACTATACGAGCAAAGTTATTTAAATACTGTATTGTCAGGATCTTTAACAAATTTGCGGTTAGTTAAAGAAGAAAAATCCCAAATTGCAATAAAAGACCTCTTAAAAAATCAGGCTGAAGATATTTTCCATTTTTCTGAACATTCTCAAGATTACTATTACTACACAAAGGATTATTTTGAATATCTTAATATATTAGGGCGGGAGGACATTGATCCAACGATAACGGTTCTTATGCCATCTTTGAATGTTGTATCTTATATACGCCAGTGTGTAGAGAGCGTATGTAATCAGACTTTATATAATTTGGAGATTTTATGTATCGACGCAGGTTCCGATGACGGGACTTTAGAGATTTTACAAGAACTTGCTGACCAGGATGATCGTATTCGAATAATTCATTCGGATAGAAAAAGTTATGGTTATCAGATGAATATTGGGCTCAGAGAGGCTCGGGGAGAATATATTGGTATAGTTGAGACGGATGATTTTGTTGATTCTAAAATGTATGAGGAACTTTATAAAACCGCTAAACAACGAAACCATACCAAAACCAAGGATGCAGATGTCGTTAAATCGAATTGGTATAGATATCAGAGTTCTCCTGTTGAAAAACAAGATTTCTTTGAGAGGTATAAGGGGTGCTACTATTACAATCCTCTGACCCTTCAACAGAAAACAGAGTTGGTAAACGGAGCTGCGGGAATTTGGTCTGGAATTTATAAGCGTGAATTTTTGTTGAAAAACAAAATAGATTTTCTTGAAACACCGGGAGCAAGTTATCAGGATACAGCGTTTATTCTCAAGGTGTGGATGGCTGCGGAAACTGTTGTTTTACAAAGAGATGCATTCTTACACTACAGAATTGATAACGAGACCTCTTCTGTCCATTCATCAGGTAAAGCATATTTTGTATGTGATGAAATGGATTCTGCTTTTGAGTATATGAATGAGAAACCGCAGGTAAAAGAATTGTTTTCTCAGACTATGTGGCTTAGAAGAGCCGATGCATACAGATGGAACTATAATCGTCTTGATGACGAACTTAGATTAGAGTTTGCTCAGAGAGTAAAAGAAGATTTTGCAAAAGCATATTCCGAGAATGAATATGACATTGAAGAATTTACGGAACAAAACCAGGAATTCATTAAAGGAATTTTAGACAACCCTGAACAATATGTCGAGGAACACCGTTCGCTTCAGCATGAGTGTGATGCACATACTTCTAATAGACCGATGCTGAGCGTTGCGGTTGAGGGCTTAAACGCACAACTTACAATAAACACCTGTTTTGACAGCCTTCTTGCGCAGGATATTGAATCTTATGAAATTCTGTATATCGACAAAGGTTCCACCGATGAAAGTTTGGCAATTGCAGAACAGTATGCGGCAGATAACGACAAAATTCGCATTTTGGATAACGAATTAAAGTCTGCAAAAGCGACAGCGGTTTCAGCAGCTGCCGGTGAGTATATTCTGTTTGTTGATGCCAGAATGTGTTTTGAGAAAGACATGTTCTCAAGAGCTATTCGTATGTTATTGGATGAGAATCCGGATATCCTTTTTACAAAATATTCCAGATACAACATAGCAAATATGAGGTTGGTTGGTTGCCCCATAGGTTTCGACGAGGAAATATTTAATTCAGTTGATGATTTTAATGCTGTAAATGCCAAACGTACATTCTGCCAAGTTACAGACCCGGAAATGCTGGGGAAAATATACAAGAAGAATTTTCTTGAGAGTATTGATGCGCAATTTGGTTCTGATGAAGAATATAAAAATGATGTGGTCATAGCAATTAAAGCGCTTTATGACGCTCATAAAATTTCCGTATGCAATGTTGCCCGTATGTACCGTATGGAAACACCGAAATATCGTGATAACAGATGGGTAAATATACATGTAGACCAAATATTGACACCCTGGGAAAAATTATTCTCTGATTCGAAGTTGACGGATGTAGATGTAACAAGATTGAGTCTGAGAAGAGTTGCGGCCAAATACATTACTAAAGACTTTTACTTGCTCACAAGCGCGGAATTGCAACAAAAACTTATTTCGAAAATGAGAGCCAGCAAAATTTTGAACGAAGCAGGAATCTATGGATATCCTGAACAATTCTATCTTACCGGCAGTGATTTTTGTTTAATGAATGTTGTGCTAACAGATGATCCCGGAGAGAAAAGAGATAAGATTAATAAGGATGCATCTGTTGTTATTCCATACAGGGGAGATCAACAACCGGAAATTTCTGTAATTATTCCTGTTTATAATGTTGAGGAATATTTGGAAGAATGTATTCAGTCAATTTGTGACCAGACCGAGAAAAATCTTGAAATTATTTGTGTTAATGATGGTTCTATAGATAACTCAGAAAATATAGTTAAAGAGTTCGCAGAAAAAGATAAGAGAATAGTTTTGGTCTGTCAGCCAAACAGCGGCTTGTCTTGTGCAAGGAACGTAGGTGTTCAGATTTCTCAAGGAAAGTATGTTTACTTCATCGATAGTGACGACTATCTTTTAAAGGACGCTCTTCTGACATTAAAGAATAAGATGGATGAAGAAAATCTTGATGTTTTGTTCTTTGAAGGAGAGAGTTTTGCGCATGATGAAGAATCTGAGGAAGATTTGAAAGCCTTTGCCGGAAACTACCGTCGTCATTTTGAACACCACGAGGTAAAGAGTGGCAAGGAAATTCTTCCGGAACTCTGGAACAGCGGAGATTATTGGGTAAGTTCCTGTATGCAGATGGTCAGAAAAAAACACTTTGTCGACAACAATCTTTGGTTCTATCCCGGAGTTACATATGAAGACAATGCGTTCACTTTCAAAAGTCTTTTGGTGGCAAAGCGAGTATCATGCATCAGTGATGTATTCTATATGAGAAGAGTACGTTCGGATTCGATAATGACCAGTAAGTACAAATTTAAAAATACTTATGGATATTTCAAAGCCTATACCGAGATGCAGGATGCTATGGGAAAATACCCTGATGACATGGATGAAAATTTTAATTTAACTGCGAACGAAATTATGTATTCAATGCAACTTGCGGCACAGAATATGTTCTTAAGAATTGACGGGGTTGAGCAGCTCAAAAGATTTAATTTAACTACTGAAGAATTAAGGAAATTTATGTCCGATATTCAGCGACCTGCAGTGAGCATAAGAGATACTCGCAAAGCTAATGCTAATGTTAATTCACTGAGGCGTCAAAACAATAGCCTAAATAACAAGCTGCAACAGACATATCAGGAAAAATCAGATAGAGGAACTCAGATTAAAGATTTGAAGAAACAGGTGAAAGACAATGACAAAGAATGCGCAAAACTAAAGAAGGAAAATGAAAAATTATCCAAAGAAATCAAGAAGCTAAAATCTTCCAAAGACTATAAATTTGGGAAAAAAGTTCTTAATCCCATAAGGAGGATAAAGAAAGTTATTAAGCCTAATAAAAAGTGAGTTTATGAGATTAAGATGATTAATGTTAAAAAAATAGCAAACACAGCAGCAAAGTTAATAGTGACATTTTTGTTAATCTTTCTAAGTGGTTTTACAATTATTGTTCTAGCATATTCGATACCAATGGCGCCTATAGCAGACAATGTAAAAAAATCAGCTGCGTCTTTCTCATTAGGTGAAAATTATCCATATGTGATAGCAGAAAACATAAATACCAGATTGGACAAATATTCCGATTCTTTAATGCTACTTACCGCAGGCACTGATAGCGGAGAATCCAACGTAGTGCAGGCGATGAAAAATAAGAGATATAGTTTGACTGATGAGTATCCTGTGGATACGTTAATTTATGTTGCAAGCGGTGATACAAACAAAGAATTTTCATATGCAGCATATGGCAGATATTGGCATGGATATTTAGCATGGATTAAACCGTTGTTGTTTTTTTTCGATTATGACGAAATTTTAACGATTGGTATTATTTTCCAGATTTTCTTATTGTTGATGGTGAGTACAAAACTTACCCGCAGTGGCGAAGCAAATGTAGTTGTTGCCCTGGCAGTTGCGTACATCGTGATTAATCCTGTTGCAGTTATGCTGAGTTTCATGTTTTCCACATGTTGGATGATTACATTAATTGCTATTTTGCTGATGAATAGTGAAAAAATATATAACGATAAAACCGATTTATATTTTTTCCTAACGATTGGTTCTCTGGTATCTTATGCCGATTTAATGACATATCCGATGTTTGTGTTAAGCATAATGGTTTCATATGACATTTGTCATCGACATGTTTCATTGAAAAAATTGATAGCACAAATAATATCATGGTGTTGTGGATTTGTGGGAATGTGGCTTTCCAAATGGATCATTGGAACAGTTATTACCGGTGACAATATAATTGAGGATGCATTACACCAGGCAGAAGTTCGTTCATCGAATGTTGCCGGAGACACAACCATCAATGTACTGATAGAAATGAAGGCGCTTTTTTCCAAAATTAATAAATTTACGTGGATTGCAATAGTGGTTGTATGCATAGTTTTTATTTTTATGCGAGTAAAAGATAAGGATAAATTCTTTGAGTGGAAATATGCCTTAGCACTTCTTATACCAATAGCGTGGTATGTTGCAACAATGAATCAATCATATTGGCATTCCTGGTTCACATACAGAGCGCTAGGGGGGGTAATTTTTGCAGTTTGTATTGCTATTGCTCCCACAGCAAATATTCTTAAAGAAAAGATGGATGATAATAGGAGTTTTAATAGTACATGATGGAGAATGACTGGCAACAGAATTTCTTTTTTATAGACAGCGAACATCTTGAGGATGTTCAGACTTATTTGTACGGCTATGGTTTTTTAGGGAGTGGATTATTAGACATGAAATCCATTGAGAATATAATGGTTTCAGAGAATTTAACAGATATTGGGTCGTTGTTGGATGGTAATGGTGCGTATGATTATGTTGAACGAAAGGGAGATCGCATTCGCATTCGCCAGGACTTTATAGGATGTTTAGGAATATATTTGTATGAAAATGAAGATTATTTTGCGATGAGTAACAGTTTGCTTATGCTCATCGAGAAGGTAAAAGCAAAACATAAATTGACACTAAACAAAAACTATGCCAGTCACCTGTTGGCTATTGATTTAGGTTCGATTGCCTCAACCTCGACCATAATGAATGAAATACAGTTTATTGGTCGTGATGAATTGGTTGACATTGATATTCCGACGAAGAAAATCTCGTTTTCAAAAATAGATTATAAAGAAAACCGCATATTACTTGATAGTAGAGAGGGATTATCAATACTTGACAAATGGTATGATAAATGGACGGAAATTATTAGAGGATTACAATCCCATACAACCAACCTTTGCGTAGATTTATCAGGCGGATTTGATTCCCGCATGTCTTTTTTATTGGTTCTTGGTTCCGGAATAGATATGAATAAAATCTTTGTTAATTCTATTAAAGATACATTGCATACTCATAAAGAGGATTATGAAATAGCAACGCAAATTGCGGAGGCTTTTGGATTTAAACTTAATAACAATACGCAGATTAAGGCACCGAAAAGACCTTTAAGTATGGCTGAAATCTATGAACATAGTTTTTACAGTAAACTTTTTGAGCATAAGCAAATGTACTTTTGTCCCAACAACGCTGAAAATGAAATATTCTTTATATCCGGAGCGGGAGGGGAGTCTGTAAGAAGCAGTCATTGGAACATTGATGGAAAAGAACTTACTGAAGAACATGTTGCTGCATGCCGGAGATTTTTCTCAAAACCATGTCGTAAAGGCGCTGAAGATGGAATGAGATTGATATTTGAAGAAGCACTTGCTGTTGGACTTGATGAGGATCTTACTTCGAATGAACGGTCGATGCTTTTTTATAGAAATACAAGATGCAGATATCATTTTGGTAAAGACAAAATTGAAAATTATTTGCATGGAAGAATAAAGGTGACACCACTTTTGGATCCTTTGCTTCAAAGTATAAAGTTGACTACTGATGAATGTAATGACATGAATCTTTTGCCCGCTGTTATATTCTCAAGATACATACCTAAACTTAAAGAGTTCCCGTTTGACGGAGGAAGAAAGATTGATGATGCAACTTGGGAGTACGCGGAAAAATTGAATACTCTTTTCCCGTATATCCGACAGGATAGCATGGTTGAATACGCAAACAAAAAAGAATGCTTTCATGAAGAAAATAAAAGATTTGAACCTGAGAATTCTAATATAGAAAATGCACAGAAAAAACTTCCTGTGTGGTATGAACAAAAAGATTTATTGGCATATATGCAATACCTGCTTTCATATGAGGATGTAAAAAAATCTTTCGCAGAAGTATATGATGAAGAAACATTTGAGATAATTCGTGATGATATTGAAAAACGAAAGTATCATCCGTATTCGTATGGATATGCAGCATTTGCAATTGCTCTTGCAAACCATTATGCGGCAACCAGTGGGACCGGAGATACTCGGACCTTAATTGATTTTTTTGAAGAACATGCTTACGAGAATATTATTTCGCCTTATAGTGTTGCAGAGTACAGAAATCTTATTGATTTATCCAAGTCAAATAAATTCCGTATAGATATAAGAAATGAAGGCGGCGAGGATAATGACTTGCAAATATGCGAGAAAAAAAGAGCATCGGAATATGAATATTCGATGAAGATAACATCTCCGAAATGGTTTAGCTGGAACGGTACGGGCTATGTAGTTACCTTCGATAGCAGACGACTTGATTTACAGATGACATGTGTTAATGACGGTAAACTTGTTGTTGCGCTGAAGGGGGCGGATGTCAGAGATACTGCAGGTAAGCGTCGCCGCTGTTATGTGCGAGTCTTAGATGTTTTGGTTAACGGAGAAAAACAGACTGAAAAGCCTGTGCTTGTGTGGCACGATGAGCCTTTGAAAATAGAGAAAACTGTTAAAGACGGAGATGAGGTTAATGTCTCTGTATTGCTTGAACATCTATGAATAATTACCAATTGAAGGAGAGGAACAATGAGTGTGAATTCGCAAAAGGAAGTTAAACTTCAAAGAAATTTGAGCAGCTTAAATGTGTGGTCGCTGGCATTGGGATGCATCATCGGATGGGGTGCGTTCGTTATGCCGGGAAATACATTCCTTGGCAAGGCAGGGCCTCTTGGTACATGTATTGCGTTGATAATCGCTGCGCTGATTATGATTGTTATTGCGTTTAATTATCAGTACATGATTGTTAAGTATCCGGTTGCCGGAGGTGAGTTTACGTATACTCAAAAAGCATTTGGAATAAATCACGCATTCGTCTGTTCATGGTTCCTCGGACTATCGTATCTGGCTATTGTTCCGCTTAACGCAACAGCGCTTGCGCTGATTGGACGAAACCTGATTAACGTATTTCAGTTTGGATTTCATTACACTGTTGCGGGATACGACATATATCTCGGCGAAATAATATTGGCTGTTTCCGCTCTTCTGCTATTTGCATTCCTGAGTATAAGAGGCGTAAAGTTCGCAGGCTGGTTTCAAACGGGATTGGTGTTTGCCTTGGTCGGCGGTGTGTTGATTATTGTGCTTGCGGCATTGGTGAGTTCCGAGACCTCGTGGTCTAATCTGACTCCGGGATTTCCTTCTTCAGGAAGCAAGGTAGGCGGCATTCTTGCCGTTGTCGCTGTTGCACCGTGGGCGTTTGTTGGATTTGATACAATCCCTCAGGCAGCCGAAGAATTTGACTTTTCTCCCAAGAAAACCAGATTTCTTATGATTCTTTCTATACTGTTCGGTGCGGGCGTATATATTTTGCTTAATACGGTTACTGCGGCTGCGGTACCTGCGGAATACTCAAGTTGGGAAGCATATATAGACGATATGCCTAATCTTTCGGGATTGATCTCTCTTCCCACATTCCATGCGGCATATCAGTTGCTTGGCAATGCAGGTCTCTTCTTTATCGGTATTGCTGTTTTGGGAGCAATTCTTTCCGGTATTATCGGTTTTTACATGGCAACCAGTCGTTTGCTCTATTCCATGTCTAAGGAGAAAGTTCTTCCCGAATGGTTTGGAAGACTTGATGAGAAATATAAGACACCTAAGAATGCAATTCTATTTACATTGATTATTTCTCTTGTGGCACCGTTCTTCGGAAGAACCGCACTCGGATGGATTGTTGACATGTCTTCTCTGGGCGCGGCCATAGGATACGGATACACATCAGCTGCTGCATTTAAATTTGCTAAGTCCGAGAAGAATGTTCCGATTATGGTAACAGGCATAATCGGAGTTGTTATGGCAATCTGCTTTATGGTGTTGCTGCTCGTTCCCATTGACATGTTTAATTGTTCACTGGGTAAAGAGTCTTATGTATGTCTTATAGTTTGGATTGTATTGGGTGCGATATTCTATTTTTCATCCAGAAGGCACAGATGTTAAAATATCCGGGTGACATATAGTAGGAGTGATATTATCTTATAAAATATTTGGGGAAGTGAAACGGTGATGAACAACAAAAGAGATGATTTGTTATTGTGTGGAATATTTACTGTACTTGCTGTTGTTGCACTTTCCATTAACGGGGTGGTATGTGATAAATCTTCGTTTACACGTATTGCGCTGACTTCAATTGACGGGGTGTCGTTGGTACATTCCGTTGTTTCAATTTTAATTGTAGTGTTTGCAAAAAAAATATGGCTAACGGTTAAAGAACACGGAAATTATGTAACGCACATTTTGGCTGTACTGTTCTCATGTTTTATCGTGGTCGGCTTGAGTTTTGTTAAGAACGGAGATTTATCTTTCTTTTACCAGAATAAGAAGCAGATGCTGTTTGCATTACTTGTTCTAGTGGGATATGCGTATTTGTTTGATTCGGCAATTTGCGTTTTGTATAAGTTGCTGTCAAACAAATCAGATGAATTAATGTCGGTTAAATCGGGAACGGGTTGGATTTCCCGGAATTTTCAGTTAGCCGCCTTTATAGCAATATTGTTAGCGTGGTCCCCATATCTTATAGTGTTCTGGCCGGGATCGGTTCCGCATGACGGATATTACCAAATAAACATGGCGTATGGAATCGATTCTATGTCTAATCATCACCCGTATTTGCTTTCGTATTTTATGGGAGCGTTGGTTGCGTTGGGAAGAGTTGTGAGCGATAACTTCGGTATATTCGTATGTGTATTTGTTATGACATTAATCGAGGCGGTGTGTTTCTCCAGAATATGTAAAATTATCTCACAGTGGTCTGCGAAAATTGCCGTTGCCTCGGTTTTGTTTTTTATGTTTGTTCCGATGTGGGGTTCATATGCTCAGGCAATTATTAAGGACGGTCTGTTTGTAGCACTCTATTCTGTTTTCTTTGCCGAAACAATCAGGATATTTGTGGATGTAAAGATAAGAAATATACGGGTACCGTGTTTAAGAAATGCGTTGTTGCTTCTTTTGTTAGGTTTGAGTGCGTGTCTGACGCGAAACAACGGGATTTATATGTGTATTCCTCAATTGTTGGTTTTAAGTTTATTGCTTGTAAGGGGATATAAGAAAACACATTATTTATTTGTATATTTGATTGCCTGTGCGGCTTTGTTGGGGGGAGTTTATTCTTATACACAAGGGCCGCTCATGACTGCACTTGGTGTAACGCAAACGCCTATGAGAGAGGCATTATCCATTCCTGTTCAGCAAACGGCGAGATATGTCAAATATTATCCAGATGATGTTTCTGATGAGGAAAGGGAGGCAATAGATAATGTATTGCCGTATGACCAGTTGGCGGAATTATATAATCCGGACAAAGCCGATCCTGTAAAATTTAAATTTAAATTTAGTAGCAGTGCTACCGATGAGGATGTGCAGAAATATTTTGATGCCTGGCTGACCATGTTCAGGAAACATCCTATGGTTTATGTCGAAGCTACACTGGCGGGAAGTTATGCTTATTATTATCCGTTTACGTGGCGGGAGGCATTGGGAACATATCAGTTCTACATAAAAGGGGAACCTATTGCAACAGGAGACTTTGATTTCCATTATGTATGTTCTGAAGGTATGCGGAACATTGTTTCTCGATATGCCGAACTCTGGAAACATGTACCGGTATTGTGTCTTTTCATGTTCCCGGCATCGTATACATGGGTTTTGCTTTTGAGCGCCGGATTCCTGTTTTATAAGAGAAGAGGGAGAAAGAGTTCGTTACTGTTGGTGGGAGCGTTACTAAACGTAGCTGTTTGCATGGCGTCTCCGGTAAACGGACTTCCGAGATACGCTGCGCCTTTGATGGCATGCACGCCTGTAATAATTGCATTTACGCTACTTATGACAGGGACAAAGTTATCGGGAAGAGAGGTGATAAGTGCAACGAATGGCGGTGAGGCAAGTATGCCGGATAAAACGGGAACGACGTGTTCTTTTTCAAAGAAAAATGAATTGTGGCTTCCGATAGCAGTGTGTTGTGTAGTCGTTGGTCTGACTGCAATCGGACTATATTGGTTGCATGTAGATACAACCGTTGTTGAAACGGACGTGTCCGGAGCGTCTGTCGTATGGAGCAGTGCAGACAGGGAATTGACGTCCAAAGAAATTAAGGGCGTGAAATTCACGGTTCAGGAGGACGGAAGTATAGTTGTCAATAGTCAGGGTGCTGAAGATAAAGCAACATACGGAATAGAAAACCGGGAATCGGGGTCATTGTATCTTGAACCCGGAAACTACTGCTTAACGGGATGTCCGGAAGGAGGCAGTAATACCACATACCGAATGTGGTTTGCCAATGAAAGCAGAACGATAGAATTTTGCGAGTACGGCGACGGAGCTAATTTTACAGTTGAGACGAGGGAAAGGTTTGGACTTACTATTGATGTGTTTGCCGGGACAGAAGCAGACGGACTGTTGTTCACACCCACGATATATAAAATCTCAGAGTAAAGGTGAAAAGTATCATGGGTAAAAAGCAACGCGATTGGACAGTTGAACTCATGCGAATCATAGCCTGCCTGATTGTTATCGGAACGCATACTTTGCCGTCCGTAAAAATAGATGAAGGAGTTTATTCTGCATCACGGGTTTTCCTTTCATGTATTTTTGGTGACGGTGTAGCAATCTTTTGGATTATCACGGGTTTTTATCTGTTTCACAATTACAGTTATAAAAATGTGTTGACTCGTTCTTTGAAGAAAGTTTTGATTCCGTACTTGGTATATGAATTGTTTGTGTTTTATTTCGCAGATTGGATTGTTGACGGTGTACCGATTATGGAAAGCATCAAACACAGCAAAGAAGAATATGTCGAGGCTTTTAACAAAATACTTACGCTTAAAGTTATAACAGGGCATTCGGTGCAATTCTGGTATGTAATTGCGTATATGATGATGATAGTTGTGTCGCCTATTTTATATACATTTGCAAAAAAAGCAGAAGATGATTCCAAATGGAGATCAACATACATTGCGGTGTTTTTGCTTTTTCTGGTTTGGAATGATTTTTCATCAAATAAGGCAATCGGATTCTCACATAATGGGACCGGGGCATTGGTGGCATCATCGCTGATCGTAATATACGGCTGTTTTGTGTATAAATGGCGTGAAAAATTGGGTAGGATATGGCGCTATTTGGCACCGGTAATGTTTGTTTTATTGAATTTGGTTAGAACGAAAATTCAGTTGTATCGGTATTCAATTAACCCGGACAACAAAAGTATTATATTTTGGTATAGCGTGTTTGGAATTGCGAGTGCAACTTTAGTAGCGGCATTTTGCTTTTCTTTTAAGGCTGACAAGCACGGGGTTATCCAAAGAATAATTTGCGTGCTCGGCTCTTATACGTTTCCCGTATATGTAGTGCATATCTTTGTCAGAGATTTTTTGAATTCCCGTGGATTTACAGCATATTTGAAAGAAGCAATTGTCGGCAAAGGTTACGGGAATATATGGACAAATACGGCATACTCTCTTTCAATTATAGGAATTATTTTTTGCATAAGTCTGTTGATTTGTTTTGTAATCAGACTTATAAAATGTGGTGTTCTTAAAGCAAAGGCAGCAATCGTTAACGGACATACAATTCGGGAATAATAAGTAATGAAAAAACAAAGTACCGAATTGTTTAAGGAAAACTTCGGAGGCTAAATCAACACATGGATAAGATCTTGTTTTGCAACGTTGCGTACATGGAACACTACGATGCCGGCAAGTGGCCGGGGGATGTACCGAGGCATGGTGGGGCGTATGTGGATGAGAACGGGGATGCGCATGAGAAGAATAATTTTGCCGTGTGTTCGGATGGTCTGGTGCGCGGATTTGTTGAAACCGGGTACTACTTAGGTGCAGCCAGAGAACTTCATGTGGAAAAATTCGGTGACTACGATGAATCGGTGTCGGGAGTAACCGTTGTGTTTTCGGCGTTCTCGGATGATATGGGATGTTCTGTTGTGGTCGGGTTCTATCGCAATGCAACTGTTTATCGGGAGCGACAAAAATATCGTGGGCGGTATTTTAATTTGTCCGCTGATAAATCCGATTGTTTTCTTATACCTCATGAGTTACGTCGGATTGAGGTGCCGAGATTCAGGAAAAACGGATTTGGATTTGGGCAGTCGAATGTGTGGTTTGCAGAGGATTCGAACTATGTGGACTGTGTTCGTGCGGCTATTGAAAAGTTTTCTCAGGGTGAGGGTTGTGCGTCTGTGAGTTTGGCGGATGTTGAGGCCGTTTCGTCTGTGGAATCTTCCGGATTGGTTGGGGAGGATTTGCTTGCCGTGGCGAAGGTCCGCGTCGGGCAGAGCGATTTTCGAAAAATGTTGTTTGAGCGGTATCCTTCCGGGTGCGCTTTGGGGTGTGGAGTGTGTACGCCGTCTTTGCTTGTGGCAAGCCACATTAAGCCGTGGAGTGCGAGCAGTGTTTTCGAGAAGGTGGATGCGGACAACGGATTTTTGTTTTGTCCGAACCACGATAAGCTGTTTGATATGGGTTTTATTTCTTTTTCTTCCTCGGGGAGGATTATGGTGTCGCCTTTGTTGGGCGATGCTTCGGCCTTTGGTATTACCGGCAGTGAGTCTGTTGTGCTGACGCCGGGGAATGCTAAGTATTTGGAGTACCATAGGGAGAAGGTTTTCAGGGAGGCATAGTTTTCCCTTTGTTTGTGGCGGTTACAATGAAGATACAATGATCGTACAATGATCGTACAATGATACGGAATTAACTGTTGAAACTTGGGTTAAAGAGAATCAGTTTTGTCTTTGTTAGACGGTAAGTGCTGCTGATAAGGCGGTTTTCCGGGCGTTTCCGAAGATGTGGGAGATGATTATTTTACCCTCACGGTTTTGAGAAATTTCTATTGTAAACCGGTCGTTGTCACCTAAGTTGGTTGCGAAATTTTCATTTGTTTGTGTATTGGTTACAATGATGTTACAATGATCGTACAATGATGATACAATGACGAAGAAATTGTCTGTTACAACTTGGGGCATGGGAGGCAACAAATGAAAATAACGGAAATGTATGCGGATGTTATTAATGAAGACACGAAATATGAGTACAAGGCTGTTCTGAATTCCGAGAATCCGGTTAAGTGGGCGAAGACTTTGGTGGCTTATGCCAACGGAGAAGGCGGTGTTATGTTTGTCGGGGTTTCCAATGACGGCGAAGCATTCGGCATTGATCTGGATGAAATAGATAAAACGAAAAACCTTATAGCGGTTGTTAATGACAGACATATTTTTCCGCATGTTAAGATTAACTATATGATGAGAAGTGTTGATGCCGAAGCGGAGAAATTTGTTCTCGGCGTGTGTGTTTCACCTGCCGATTCGGTAATAAGATATCGTGAGGGTGATTTCAATGAAACTGTGTATATCAAAGGCAACGGTAATTCTACACCTGCCACACCGGAGGATATTATTTCGTTGTCAAAAAGAAAATTCGGAGTTGATAATGAAACCACAGATGTAAAATACAACCCGGACAAGTGGACTGAATATATTCGGTTGTGTGAAGAATTCAGAGAGGATGAGTCAGTTCCTACTTTAAAAGAACTGCAAAATGAAGAAATCGTAACGAAAGATGAGTATGTGAAGTCCGGATTCATCATGTTTGAAGATGAGTATGGCCATGATGATACATTGATATGTTGTCGTCTTTGGAAGGGAAAGAACAAAGTCGGTGCCGTGCTTGACAGTGGAAGATATAAGGGGTCACTGGTTTCTGTATTTAAAAGTACTTTTGCTTTTATAGAAAGAAATACAAAAACCGGATGGCGGAAGACTGAAAACGGCGGACGTCAGGAAATCCGTTCGTATCCGAAAGAGGCAATAAGAGAGGCGCTTGTAAATGCTATCGCTCATCGGGATTATTCGATTGCGGGAACACAGATTGATGTGGATATTTATGAAGACCGAATTGATATTGTTTCTCCCGGATCGTGGCTTTTGCCAAAAGGATATGAAGAGTATCCTGCGGGGACGATACCGTCTATCAGAAGAAACGGCATCATTGCTGCATGTTTTGATGTTGCAAACCTGATGGAACGCGGGGGCACCGGCTTCCAGACAATGATAGAAAGTTATAAAGACAGTGCAGAGGAATTACAGCCGGTTGTCATGATATACCCGGGTTTTCTGGACTTGCGGCTTTTTGACAAATTGTATGGAGAAGGCAACACTGAAGATATAGGTGAGGTCGAGTTGTCAGATTCTGAAAAACTTGTGGCTATATTGAGAGAAAATGGGCCTATGCCTGTGAAAATGTTGCAGGAAATCTTATCGTATGGAAACCGAAAAACATTTCTGAAAAATGTGATAAATCCGTTAATAGAGGCCGGAATTATATATCGTGACGGAGAAAAAAAATCCCATTCGTCGGTAATAAGGTTAAAGAATGAATAGGGGAAATCAGTTGCGTTTGAGTTTTTTCTTAGTTGCGATGCAGTAGGCGGCAAGTGTTGCTGCGGAGATTGCGGATACTGCGTAGGCGGCTTTCCAGGTGTTTCTGAAGGTGTAGGAGATGAGCACGGTGCCTTCGTAGTTCTTTTGAACTTCTATGGTGAGTTGGCCGTTGTCGCCTTTAGTTGTTTTAAATTCTTTGTTTGATTGCGTGTCGGTTACTGTCAGGTAGTCGTAGTAAACCACGGGGAAGGTTATTTGGGTTACTTCGGTTACGTTTGTTACGGAAAAAATTTTGTTGTTGTGTTCGTCCGTGCCTTCGCGGGTGACGGTTGCCGTGTTTTCGGGTTCGGTTTTTATTGAGGTGTCGAACCTTTGGTATCTGTCTGCTTCTTTCGGAAGGTACAGCCCGTCTGTTCCGAGATTGGAAACCGGGGCTACGACTTTTGCCATACCGGTGTCGTAGAAGTAGTCGGAAAAGAATTCGGCGGGAACGAGTAAGGTTATGGCGATGACCGCGGGGAGGATGTACTTTTTCGTGTTTTGGATGTGGCGGTTGCCGTCTTTGTACTCTCTTATTTTTTGAAGTGCTGCCGTTGTAGGGATTACCAGGAATGCGGTTGCAAGGGAGAGGTATCTCCAAACGTATTGTACGGATGTGAGGATCTTGGTGACGAAGTTTCTGTTGTATGCGATTTCCTTCCAGGGGCAATACATGGAGGAAAGGAACAGACAGATTATGCCGAAAATCAGGCAGATGTCGTCTGTGCGGGGAAATTTTTGTTTTTTGATTTTCAGGAAAATGTAGAGGGCGGCACCGAATGCCAGGGGGATTCCAAGTATGAGGGGCATCTCTTCTTTTGTGCCGAAACTGACAGTCTGTCCCGCGCCGGACATGAAGAGGCTGAAAATCTGAGGGAAAAACAAACCGGAGCCCTGGACGTTTGAGGATGTTGCGACGGAATTGACAACGAGGTCCTGACGGTATGTGTCGAGGAAGGGGACGATGAAGAAGACGTTAAGGAGCAGAACGCACACAATGTCCCCGAGGAGGACTGCCAGGTTTTTGAGAGTTCTCTTAAAGTAGATTATTGCGAAAAGGAGGATGAAGGGCGCAAGCATCTCGGTTGTGAGAATGTGGCTTTGGATGACGCCCGTGACGCCGAGGATCAGGGGGAGGGTGTCTTTGAATTTTACCTTGCGGTCTTCTTTGTATACAGCGTACAGTCCGCAGATTATGAGGGGAAGGAACACCATCGCGGTGTATTCCCCGACTGCGCCGCGTATGTACAGATTGGTAAGGCGGTACGGAGCAAAAAGATACAGGATTGAAGCCGTGAAAGCATCGCGCTTTGTTTTGAATATTTTTTTGAAGCTGTAAAAGGAAATAAGCAAGGTTGAAGCGTTAACCAGGATTACATAGATGTTGTAGGATGTTCCCAAAGGGACGGCGAGAAGGTGCAAAAGGGCGGGGATGTAGATGAAGAGGTTGCCGTACATAAGCAGGGCAACGTATCCGAAGCCGTTTTCCATGTCTGACTGGTAAAGAGGAGGAATGTTGCCGTGTTTAAGTTCGTCGGTGATGGAGGCGATCCTGTATATGTGGAACATGTGGTCGTGGCCGCCGACATAGTAGACACGGGATGTGGCAATGACGGCGGGGAACGATGCAAAAATTATTGCCCCGATTGACAGTACCAAAAGTATACGGTCGTTTTGATTGCCTTTTTTATATGTGTTGATTACCGCGTAGAGCACAAGTGCGGTCAGAAGTTCCAATACGAGGACTCCGGTCTTCCAGTATTTGTATTCGCAAAGTTCGATGCTTCGGATTTCCGCTGTGCCTTCCCCGGAGAAATTTACGTTAAGTTTCATTTCTTTGGAGCCACGGATTGAGTTTATGTACAAAAGGGAACTGACTTGGGATTTGTAGTCGCACAGTTCGATTTCCTCGGCGTCGAACTTGCAGATGTTTTTGCCGCTGAAGACAAGGGTCGTTATGGGAATGTTGTCTTCGGAGGTGTCGTAGGATGTGCTGTAGGTTACGTTTAAAGTGTAGACGCCGAAAGGAATTTTGCCGATGTCGGCGATAAGGGCTTTTTTGTTGACGTCGAAATTGATTTCTTCGTCTCCGGTTTTACGGTTTGTGTCGTATGTTATTTTACCCCCCCGTTTTCTGTGACGTACGTCGAAAGCGGGGAGTTGGTGTTGATTTTCAGCATGGCGGATACATCTTTGGAGTAGGAAGGCTTTACGGCAAGCGCGATTGCCGTAAGCAGAATGATTGCGGCTGCGACGATTGTATAAGTCTTTGCAAAAGACAGTTTGTTTTTCACGGGAAACTCCTTTTGTGCATGTATCTTACGGTTTGAATGCCCCGTGGGTATGATAGTTTAAACTGCGTGTATTTTCAACCTGACGGGTTGTTTATTGTATCGGAGGGTCTAACAAATAATAAAAATAATGTTGATGTGCTTTTTCAAGTTCAATCGGTAAATTACGCGTTGCGTATATCTACGATTTTTGTTACAATATACGCAATGCGTCTTTACATGTATTTATAGTGAACAAGGTAAAGCAGACCGTATCCTGTTCCGTGAATACTGCGGCATTGATTTGTGGAACAAACTCTTGAAATTGCTTAGTTACAAAGGAGTGCGTGAATATGGATTGTCAGGAAAAGATAAAAGAACTCAGGGAAATGACCGGAATGAATCGTACAGAGTTTTGTGAGTATTTTGAAATTCCCTATAGGACGGTGACGGATTGGGAACACGGCACCCGTCATGCTCCGGATTACATGCTGCGGCTGTTGGAATACTATATTCGAATGGAAGGTGTAGGGAAGATGATGAAGGAGCGTTCGGATGAGTGAATTAAATATCACTGATTATACAAAGGATATCGGAAAACTCATTTATACAATCCGTGGGCAGCAAGTGATGTTTGATTTTGATTTGGCTTCATTGTACGGGTACGAGGTTAGGACATTGAACCAGCAGGTCAAAAGGAATCTTGGGCGCTTTCCGGAAGATTTTATGTTCCAACTGACAAAAGAGGAAATGAATGACTTAAAATCACAATTTACAGGTTTAGCAGATTCCAACTTGAAATCACAATTTGTGATTTCAAGTTGGGGAGGAAAAAGGAAACCGCCGTATGTTTTTACAGAGCAGGGTATTTATATGCTTGCCACAGTGCTGAAGGGAGATGTCGCTGAACATCAGAGCATATTCATAATGCGCGCTTTCCGCGAGATGCGGCACTTTATTGCAAATAATGCACTGCTTTTTGAAAAGATAAGAGATGTTGAATTGCGGCAATTGGAATATCAGAAAAGCACTGACGAAAAATTCAACACAGTGTTCAATTACATAGAGGATCACGCAGAGTCAGAGCAGAAAATTTTCTTTGACGGACAGATTTATGATGCGTTAAGATTGCTTACATCCATTGTGCGGAAAGCCGGAAGGGAAATTATTTTGATTGACGGATATGTTGATGTGGGAACACTTAACATACTTGCCAAGAAAAACAGTGATGTAGATGTGAAGATATATACTTTTCCGGGCACAAAATTGACGGAGGCGGACATTTCAAGTTTTAATGCGCAGTATCCGCAGTTGACAGTAAAGAAAACCCCTGTTTTTCATGATCGATTTATTATTTTGGACAGTAATACGGTTTATCACATCGGTGCTTCTTTGAAAGATGCGGGAAAGAAATGTTTTGCTGTTTCGCTTATGGAAGACAGCGGGGTGTTGGAAGGTTTGATGAACCGTTTGGCGACGATTTAAAGCTTCCGAGAAGGTGAAAAAATCATTGATACAATATGAGTCTGACTCTTACTTGTTAAAAAAATTGAAGCACCACAGTGGGTGCTGTTTTTGTGTTTCTTTGGGGATTCCCGCGGGAAACCGTCAGGTTGACGGATGGCAAGGTGTGAGATTTAGGGTATTATAGTGTTGTTTTTATATTTCTTATTTTTTTGGAGACGGTGTTATGGATGAAGTTGCAGTTCTGATTCCCTGTTACAATGAGTCCGCGACGATAACGAAAGTTGTTACGGACTGGAAGAAGGCGTTGCCTTCCGCGGTTGTTTATGTGTACGACAACAATTCGACGGACGATACCGCTGCGCTCGCTTCGGCTGCCGGGGCGGTTGTTCGCCGTGAGTACCATCAGGGGAAGGGGAACGTTATCCGCAGGATGTTTCGTGAGATTGACGCACGCGCGTACATCATGGTGGACGGCGATGACACGTATCCGGCCGAGTACGGGCAGGAGATGGTTGATTTGGTTTTGTCCAAGAATGCAGACATGGTTGTCGGGGACAGACTGTCGTCTACGTATTATTCCGAGAACAAGAGACCGTTCCATAACTTTGGGAATGATTTGGTTAGGTGGAGCATTAACAGGTTGTTTAAGTCTTCCGTGAATGACATTATGACAGGGTACCGGGCGTTCTCTTATCAGTTCGTGAAGACTTTCCCCGTGCTCTCGCGGGGGTTTGAGATAGAGACGGAGATGACGATACATGCGGTCGACAAGAACATGCAGATCGAAAACGTTGTTATTGAGTATCGTGACAGACCTGAGGGGTCCGAGTCGAAATTGAATACTTACTCAGATGGGTTTAAGGTTCTGATGACGATTATGCGGCTGTATAAGAACTACAAGCCGGCAAGTTTCTTCGGCCTGATTGCTTTGATTCTGACGTTGGTCGCGATAGGTATCGATATTCCGATTTTTATAACTTACTTTGAGACCGGGCTGGTCCCCAGGTTTCCGACGCTTATTGTAAGCGGCTTTATATTTTTGTCGGCGCTCCTGTCGTTTTTCGCAGGGCAGATATTGTCCACTTTGGTTGCCAAGGACAAGCAGGAGTTTGAGTTCAGATTGCAGACTGTGGAGAATTTTAAAGAGAAATGAGAACTTTGGTTTTGCGGTATCGCAGGTCGTCCGCTTTTGCTAAGCAGTGGGTTTATGTTTTCGCGTATTCCCTTGTAAGTATTGTTTTGCTTCGTGTTATTTGCTCCGTGTTTGAAACGGAGGAGAAGGTGTGGCTTTGGAGTGTGGACGGGGTTATGCAGCACTATAACTCCTACCGTGTGCTTATAGAATTCATCGAGTCCCGGTTTTCCGAGAGTTTTAATTTTTCGATAGGGTTCGGGAACGACATTTTCTATTCTCTGAACGGATACGATATCACGGATCCGATTTGCTGGGCGACGGCGATGCTTGTTTTCTATCCGAGAATTACCAGATATACTTTGAATATATGCATCAAGATATATCTGGCGGGTCTGGGGTTCTCCGCAATGTGCTTTGCCTCGGAGGTGAAGAGACCTCGCAGATATGTGCTTTTGGGTTCCCTTATTTATGCTTTCTCGGGGATGACGTTTTACCTTTCCACGCATCCGAATTTTCTGACGGGGATTTATTGTCTGCCGTTTATTATTGCCGGGATTGAGAGGATGAGAAACAGGAAGAGATCCGATTTGTTTATCTTCTTTGTGGCGTTGAACTGCATTGCGAATTTCTACACGCTTTATATAAACGTAGTTATCGTTATTGTGTATGTCGTTCTGGATTTTATTGTCAGATGTGTTTCTTCGAAAAATGCGCGAGACAATTTTTTGTTCGCACTGCGTGTCGGAATTTGCGGGGTGTTCGGCTGCCTTTTGGGCGCCGTGGTTTTGTTTCCCACGCTTTATGCGTCGTCGCAGGGCTTCAGCCAGAGCGGTTTGAACGGGGTTTACGAAACTCTGTTCAAGTACGACGACGTGTTCTTCTACCAGCTCCTGAAGTCTGTCTTTTCCCCGCTTTACAGTGCACCCAACCGCACGTCTCCGGGGGTTGTGCCGTTTGCGTTTGTGCCGATTGTTTTGTATTTGTTGAACAGAAAGACCGACAAATTGGTAAAACTTATTACCGGCGTTTTGTTTCTGTTCATGCTGTTCCCGGTGTTCGGGGCGCTGATGAACGGCTTCAGGTATCCGTGCAACAGATTCTGCTATGCGTTTGTTTTGTTTATTGCGATTGCCGCAATCGACGGAATTCCGCTTATTAAGACGGCCACCTCGCGCGAGAGCTTCCTGGTTTTTGCCGCTGCGGTGTGCTATGTGATTCTGGCGCTCATTTATTCGGCCGACAATTCGTCCACCGACATTATTTATATGCTTGTGGGTATTTTAAGTTCCGTTCTGGCTCTGGCCTGGATACGCACACAGGGCAAAGGCGACGACTGGCTTGTTTCCACGGGTGTTGTGGGTATCATGTTTGTCTGGGTTTTTGTTTACACCCTTTATCCGTATCCGAGTTACGGCGGAAACCGTGCGTCCCAGCATCTGAGATGGACGGACGTGTCTAAGAATTTTGATATGGTGCCCGATGAGATGGTTGAGATCGTAAATGACGGGACCAATACGAGAACCGCGATGAACATTAACATGACGAGCAACATCGAGTTCCCCAACGAGATTATGGGAACATCGTACTGGTGGTCGATGATGCCCGAGAGCCTTCACGAATATGCGGCGTCGACGGGCCTTATCACCATGACCCAGAACTGCAACATCAAAACGGGGCTGGATGTAAGGCCCGGCCTCATGGCCCTGGCGTCCGTTAAGTACTATCTGTCCACGGCGGGCAACTCGTCGTTGGTTCCGTATAACTATACCGATTTGGATCCCGAGGACGAGTTCAAATATTCCCTTTACGAAAATCCGACTCCCATCTCCCTGGGATATGCATATAAGTCTTATATTTCGGATTCGTCCGTCTCGTCGCTTACGGCGTACGATTTGGAGTACGCTATGCTAAACGGGGCGCAGGTCTCGGATGCCGATGCCGCTTCCCTTGAAGCCGCGGGGCTTTCTTCCGGGTCTTATTCGTCGGCGTTCAAGAAGACAAAACTGACATTGGAATCCGCCGAAAGCGTCAACACCGATTCCATCGATTCCGGAAAACTCCGGGTGTCCGGGGCGGACGGGTATATCCTGTACAGCGCAACGATTCCCGAAGGATCTCAGGCATACCTTTATTTTGACAACATGTCGCTTGTCGAGGACGACGAGCTGGTGTCGCAGGTTGCGATTGAAATCAACGCATCCGATGAGGACACGAGCGTTTCAAAGAAAACCGTGGTGGACAACAGCTACTCCGTCTTCAACGTTGAGCGGGAGAATTCCGTCATAAATTTAGGATGCAATCTTTCCGGGGCATGCGAGATAAAACTCACCTTCTCCTGCAAATGCACACTTAAATATTCCGATATACGCCTTGTTACGATTCCCACGGAAGAGATACAATCTATGATTTCTGCTTTGGGCGAGTACCAACTCGAAAACGTCTCAATCGAAAGCGACACGGTCACCGGAACAATCACCGTGCCCGACACCCGCTTCCTGCAGTTCTCCATCCCGTACAGCGAGGGCTGGACGCTTTGGGTTGACGGCGTTGAGACGCCTCTGGTCAAATCCTCAATCGTCTTCATGGGCGCGACCGTCGATTCCGGCACGCACGACATTGTCCTTGAGTACCACACCCCGTACATGCGCACCGGCCTGTGCGTCTCCTGCGTCGCCTTTGTTTTATACATCGGCATCTGCGTCGTCGAATCACGGAAATCCAAGAATACCGCAAAATAAATCAGAAAATATAAGGATATAATTTAGAAAAGCGAGAAAAATTCCCGAAAATCAAAATTATATCTTTTATTATGCGTGCGGATGGAGTAGAATTACCGAAAAGAATGAAGGGGCCGGATTATGCTTTTACAATTTTCAGTCAGGAATTTTGCGTCGTTTCGGAATCTGACCGTGCTCAGTTTGCTGGCCGGTGCGGATAAGGAACATTCGGAAATTTTGCTTCCCGTGCGTAGGGAGAAGTTGCTGCCGTCGTGTGTTGTGTACGGGGCGAACGCTGCGGGGAAGAGCAACATTTTTCGAGCAATGGGAGCGGCCGTCGATATCGTGCGGACCTCCAATAAGATGCAGTCTCTGGATAAGATTACGCAGGTCGAGCCCTTTGCGGCGGCGGGCGACGGAGCCTCGGATTTCGACTTTATTTTTACGGTCGGTGATGTGAAGTACCGGTACGGATTTTCGGCGGATTACGGGCATGTCACCGCGGAGTACCTCTACGTATACAAAACGCAGCGTCCGGCCGTGATTTTTGAGCGGGATGAGACCGGATTTAAGTTCAATGCGGACCGCGAGCGCAAATACAGGGCCTTTGCCGACATGACGCCGCCCAACAAGCTGTTGCTTGCAACCCTGGACGCATGGAATCAGACAGAGGTCCGTCCTGCTTTTCTGTGGTTTTTGGAAGGAATCGGGGTTTACGGGAGTGGCGACCTTAAGGCCGCCGGCAAAGACCTTTTGGGACTTGAGCAGGACTGCCTGCGGTTTGCCGTGGACCTGCTTTCCATTGCGGATATCAACATAAATTCTGTCAATGTCGAGGAGAACAACGGGTCCTTTGAAATCACCACAGAACATTTGGTCCGCGGCCGGGGAGGCGATACAAAATTTAATCTGCCTATTGAGAAGGAATCCGAAGGAACGAAACGTCTTTTGTACTTAAGTCCCTTCATCCGCAAATCCCTCGCCTGCGGGCAGACATTGGTTATAGACGAGATAGATGCCAGTCTGCACCCGAATCTTGTTTGCTATCTGATATCGCTGTACCACAATCCCGAAATCAACAGCCGGGGCGCACAACTTGTCGTAAACACGCAGGATGTTACTCTCCTGGATCTGAAATACATGCGTCGCGACCAAATCTATTTTGTTGAAAAAGACAGGAAGACCGGTGTGTCCGAACTGTATGCTCTGGATGAATTTTCGCCCCGCAAAGACGAGAACATCCGCAAAGGATATTTGAACGGCAGGTACGGTGCGGTTCCGGTTATATCGGTAAAGGAGCCGGATTTATGAGGGCCGGGCGAGGTCGCGAAATAAGTCCGCAACATAAACGCGGTCGGAGGAACAGAACCCGGCGCAAATACATGTTGATAGCCGCAGAGGGAAACAATAAAACGGAGAGATTCTATATTGAGCGTCTTGCCAAAGACCAAAAAACTTTCGTTCTTAAGTTTATTTCCGGGCTTAGAACCGATGCCCCCGGTTTGGTTCGGAAAATTTTGGATGAAAAGAATTCAATTCCGGATTGGACAAAAGGCGACAAAGCAATTGTGCTCTCGGATCTTGATACCGAAAAATATAAGCAAACCAAAGCCGAAGAAGCAATTCGTCTGGCGGACAAAAACAATATACAAATCTTATTCTCAACGCCGTGTTTTGAAATATGGTTTCTGTTCCACTTTCGATATTCGACGCGTGAGTATTCTGATAACCGCGAGGTTATAGAAGACCTGCGTAAATATGTCAGAGACTACCAAAAAACGATAGAGATTGTCGATTTTATACAACCGATGCAGTCGGATGCGATTGAGCGGGCGAAACGCGCCGAGGCATTTCATGTATCTGTCGGAAGGCAGAGATGGGACAGAAATTCCGGGTCGGAAGTGTACAAACTTGTGGAAATGTTGGTTTGCGCCTGAATGACATTCCTTCCAAAACTTGCAAAAAAATCGAGTTGTGGAAGAAATGTGTTATTCAGATGTTGGACGACAGTTTTTTTTGAGGCTGTGATGCGGTGTAAATTGCGGGCTTTTTGGGTTGAAAATCGGAGGGTGCGTTATTATAATAATTTTGTTAACAATCTGTTAACACGATGATGTTTTTGTAGACTCAAGGAGTGGCGTTTCAATGACTGACAGTAAGAAGGTAAGCGTAGGAATTCTCAAAGTTCTTGCGGTTGTTTTGTGTACGGTTATTTTGTTCTCGAGCAGTGCATTTGCCGACAGAAACAACAGCGGAGCCTGGAGCAGCGGATGGGCAACTTCCACGGATACCGGCGTAATAATATTTGGTATGTGGGGATATGAAAACGGTGATGTGGTGGAAGTTACCATCAAAACAAACAAATCGGAATTATGGGTGCAAAGCGTAGACGGTGCCGAGGTCGTTGAAGAGGGAGACGGCACACATTTGGTTTTCAGGGCCACATACGGTTCATCCTCCAAATACCAGGTTGAAGTAAGCGGTACCAACATTGACCCTCTTCAGGTTACCGAGTGTACCTCACGTCTTATTTCCGCTGCGACAACTACAACGACCACAACTACCACTACAACTACAACAACAACGACGACCAAGGCCACAACCAAGGCGACGACTACCACGGCGAAGGCCACGACCGCAAAGTCGACGACTGCGGCCACTACAAAGTCTGACAATACGAAGGCGACCACAACCAAATCAACCACGGCCGCAACGACGAAATCGACCACTGCGGCAACAACTGCCGCCAAGACAACAACTACTGCGGCAACGACCGCGGCGACCACCGCTGCCGCTGCGACCGAGGCTGCTGCCGTTGTGGCGGCGGCTGATGTAACGACAACGACCGCGGCGCCTGCCGATACCACCACAACCACAACGGCCGCTTCCGAGACAAGCGAAGCGGAAGAGCCTTCGGATACATCCGAAGAAACGGTTGCCGAGGAGATTGAGGAATCCGAGGCTGAGGCCGTGTCTGATGAGGCTGCGGTCGGAGATGCCGAGCCTGTTGAGGCTGAGGCCGAGACTGCGGCCGAGGCTGCCGATGAGACAGAATCGACGCAGAAGCGTCTTGTGCATAAGAACCCCACAACAACCGATTCCGCCGAAGCGTCTTCCCGGAATTTCCTATGGCTCATTCTGCTTCTGCTGCTTTTGCTCGCAATCGGTTTGCGTTACCGTTATTTAAGACACCGGGGCCTTTCCCGCAAGGAATGCGTCGTTGAATTTATTCCCGGTGTTCCGACTCTTGTGGACTCGATCAAGAGCCGCGGCAATAAGACTTCCGCTGAGTCGTCTGCTTCCGCAGGACAGTCCGCGGTTACGTCCAACGGCTACAATGCCGCTGCCGCGATGAAGGAGTTGCACCAAATGGAGACAGCCGAGAAGGCCGCGCAGCCCGCACCCGTGAAGGCGCCGATCAAGCGTCCGGCATCGGCATCGGTTAACCGTGCCGCAGCCGCAGCCGGCACGACCGAGACAAAGGCTGCCGCTTCCGCTGCGACATCCACGGGCTTAAAGCCCCCGATTAAGAGACCGGCTTCGGCGTCCGTGAACCATGCCGCGGCAACTGCCAAGACAACAACCGGGGCGGCATCTGCCTCAACGAAAACTACTGCCGCGTCGACATCCACAGGTTTGAAGCCCCCGATTAAGAGACCGGCTTCGGCGTCCGTGAACCACGCTGCCGCAGCTGCGAAAACCGCTTCGGCAACCGCTGAGACGAAAACCGCAGCGACTGCCGCGACTGCGGGTGCCGCCGCTGCGGGTGCCGCCGCTGCCGCTGCCGCAGGTACAACAAAGCCCGTATGGGAGCAGGAGAAGAAAGACAGCACATACCGCGCAAGCACCGGACCGATTACGCATAAGCAGCCCGGGTCCGCGCCTTCGAACGCGATGGGCAATGTTTTAAACGGCGGGACATCTATCGGTGTTTCGCGCCCCCGCGCAAACTGGGATAACTTCGGCGGTTCTGCCGCGTCGCCTTTCAAGCCCGCGCCGGGTACCGGGACAACGGATTCTTCGGCTGCCTCAAAGGCTGCCGGGGCGACAACGTCTGCCGCTGCCACTGCCGCTGCGACTGCGGCTTCCAAACCCGCAGGGTATGCTTCCGGGTATTCCGCGGGCGGTGGGGCAAAGCGCGCGGCTTTCTTTTCGAGAGGTACGAGCGCTACCGATGCCGCCTCCTCTGAGAGCGAGGGTGCGTACGGCGCTATCCGCAGACCTGCCGGAGAGAGCATGAACGACAAGCCGTCCGGGGAAGAGTAAGGGGATTTTATGAAGAAAATCGCAATTGTAACAGGGGCCTCGTCGGGAATCGGTGAGGCCTTTGTGCGTCTTTTATCCGAGGGCGGCAAGTACGACGAAATCTGGGCCGTGGCCCGCAGGGAATCGCGCCTGCGGTCGCTTTCCGCTATTCTTGAGGGCGGGCGCGTCAGGCCTGTCGTTGCCGACTTAACATCGTCTTCGGGGATTTTATCTATTGCGTCTTTGCTCGAATCGTCGGGCGCGTCCGTTGCTCTGCTTTGTAACTGCGCAGGCGTGGGGCGCCGGGGGAACGTCGAGTCCAACACCGAGTCCGAGATAGCCGCGACTTTGAATACAAACTGCACCGCGCTGTCCCTGGTGACTCGCACGGTGCTGCCCTACATGGGAGAGGGCGCGATTGTGAATATCGCGTCTTCGGCGGGCTTCCTGCCGCAGCCCGGGTTTGCCGTCTATGCCGCGTCGAAAGCGTATGTCATCGACTTCTCCCGAGCGCTCGCGTATGAGCTTGCCGGGAGCGGGGTCACGGTTACGTGCGTCTGCCCGGGGCCCGTCGAGTCTGAGTTCCTGGGGAAAGCCACGGGAGGGGCAGAGGCGGAGTTTACCGGTTTTCGAAAACACTTCGTGACAACTCCGCAGCGCTTGGCAGAAGTTGCTTTGCGCTCGGCATCCCGGGGCCGGAAAATGTGCGTGTATCCTTTCTCGCAGAAACTTTTGCACCTGGCATCCAAAATTTTGCCGGTGAATCTGATACTCTTTTTCGAAACAAAATGCATGTCTAACAATTAGGAGGTTTTTATGGCAGCAAAGAAGAAAATCACCCCCGTTGAGGTTTCCTACAAAGGCATTTACGATGCGGTCTGTGCGCGCGTTTCCGGTGCAACTTTCCTGTGCGACACCGCAACGCAGATAACGCTTAAGGGCGCTTTGGAGGCGAGCCCCCTTTACGTCAAGGTCGAGGATCTGAAGGCTGTCGTCGCCCCCTACGAATACGTCGGCGCGCCTTTCTACATCGACTGCGACGCGGCCGCGTTCGCTTCCGTTCTGTCGGGTTCGATGTCCTTTTATGAGGCTTTGGCAAGCGGCGCGATTACCGTCAACGGCGATGCCGCGGCTGCGCTACTTTTTGTCCACGCTCTTTTCTGATTTTGTAAATCGTTCCCTTTAGTCGGGGATTATGCGTTATAATTAGGTGAAGTTTTACCTCGCCTTTTTGGCGTGCGGAAAGAGAGACGTTAATGGATATCAGACTTAACGGTATTTTCAAAGATAACATGGTGTTTCAGTGGGGCGCCGAGCTTCGTATTTTCGGAGCGGCGGTGTTGCCCACCGGTGCAACTGTAGATCCTGCTGCCGAAATAAGTTGCTCTGTTATGTCGGGTTCGACCGTTGTAACATCCGCCGTCGGCAGGTTTGAAGTCGACGGAAGTTTTCTGGTATGCCTGCCCGCGGTCGAAGAGCCGGGCGGACCGTTTGATATTAAGATTACGTCAGGCTCGTTTGAGAAGATTTTGACGAACACATGGGCGGGTGAGGTTTGGTTTGCCGCAGGCCAGAGCAACATGGAATATCCGTTGGTCCGTTCCGAATTTGCCAAGTATATTATTCCCAAGATTCCCGAGACCGATATCTTCTATTACGAAGTTCCGAAGTTCGGGTTTATAAACGATGAGCAGATGGCGGCCGAAGACGCTTCCGCATGGGTTCGGATAGATGCTTCGACCGCGGGGCAAATGAGTGCCGTCGCGTACTATTTTGCCCGCGAAGTGGAGTCCCGAATCGACGCGAAGATCGGCATAATCGGATGCTTCTACGGCGGGTCGACAATCGATTGCTGGCAGTCCGTCGATAATCTGTTATCTACTTACGAGGGTACCCGTTATCTCAAAGATTTTGACGAGGCCTGTTCCGAGTTGACCGAAGACGAATATCAAATGCGTCTTGCCGAATATGAGGCAAAGAGCGAGCGTTATTCCGAGAAGTTGTCTGCCGCTTTGGCTGTAAATCCTTACATGACTTATAAGGAAGCCGACACCGAGTTTGGCGAGGCTCCGTGGCCGCCGCCGGTCGGACGGGATGCGATAAGACATCCGGGCGCTTTCTTCGATTCGATGGTTTTGCGCGTCGCGCCGTTTACGATTCGCGGGGTTATTTTCTATCAGGGCGAGTCGGACTGCGAGGAACATTCGCAGGAATACGGCAAGGTATTCGCATCGCTGATTCGCGAGTGGCGCGAGGTTTTCTTCGACCCGCAGATGCCGTTCGTATTCTGCCAGTTGCCGATGTACATTTCCAAAGAACGTAAATACATGGACTACGACGACATGTCCTGGCCGATTGTCCGCGAGCAGCAGCAACTGGTCGCAATCGATGTGCCGAATGTCTATATGGCGGTCATCGTTGACTGCGGTGAGTTCGACAATCTGCATCCGTCGGATAAGAAGACTGTCGGCGATCGTTTGGCTTTATTGGCCGAGAAATTCGTTTACGGTTTTGACAACGTCGATGCCGTCGCACCGTACATCATCGACGTGCGCCGAGGCGAGGGCGTTGAGATTACCTTCGGCGGAGACTACCTGCTTTTAAATCTCACGGTTTCCTATTCGGCCGACGAGTCCGGCTTTGAGGTTGCGGGTGAAGACGGAACATTCTTCCCGGCCGAGGCTTCGATTGACTTCGACGGCCGCACTGTGTTATTGTCCTGTCCGCACGTTATCTATCCGTCCAAAGCGCGATACGCTTACTGCAGTTACGGTCCGACACCGCTTCACGCGCAGAACGGACTGACCGCCGCGCCGTTCCAGGCGAACATCGACAAGGATTTGGGCGGCGTCTGAGTACCTGAAGATTAAGGGAGATTTTAAAATGAATATTGCTTTTTTCATGAAGCCTAAGGCTGAAATCACGTATGTTTACAGCGACGACACCGTCCGTCAGGCGGTCGAGCGCATCAACATGAGTAAGTTTACCGCCGTTCCGATCTTAGACCGCGAAGGCCGCTATGTCGGCACACTGCGCGACGGTGACCTGCTCTGGTTCATTATCCGAGGCGAAGGGGGCGAGCCTCACACGATGGCGGTCGAGTCGTTGGAGAAATTCCGCGTCTCCGAGATTACCTTGAGTCGCTCCGAGCCCACCGCGAAAATCACCGACAGCGTCGAGGATCTGATTGCAAGCGCCCTGCAGGCGAACTTCGTTCCGGTGGTCGACGACCGCGGACTGTTCATCGGCATAATCACCAGGTCGGCAATCATCCGCTACTACTATGAGACATACATGTTAACGGGCAAAAAGTACGATCACGAAGAGGCAGTCAAGGCTCTTGCCGCCCTAAGTGAATGATGCTATACTTTATCGGCGAGACGCCTCCATAGCTCAGCAGGTAGAGCGCATCCATGGTAAGGATGAGGTCTCCGGTTCGAACCCGGATGGAGGCTCCACTTAAAAAACGGGACTTTGAAGTCCCGTTTTTTATTGCCGGTGTAGATTTGGGTGTAGATTTTATCGAAAAACTACACCACCAACTGCATTTTTTACCTAATTGGTTGAATTTTGGTGCAGATTTTATCGAAAAACTACACCAAAATCTGCCCCCAAGTTTAAATATCCGCTTTCCAGAGACCGTGCAGGTTGCAATATTCGTATGCCGCAACCGCAGTTTCGCCGTCTGCAAGAGTAAATGTTGCTTCAGGCGTTTCTTCAGGCTTTAAATACTTCATCTGATAGCCCGCACTTGTTTCGAGGATGATGAAGTTGATGAAATGATTCTCGAGCATCGGATGAGCGACCTCGCCAACCTTGATCGTTACTTGACTGCCGTCGACTGCGACCACGGGGACATGCTTCTCGCCCGCCGCGTCGGTTGTGTTGGGAATGAGTTCTTCCATGTGTCCGCCGGTGCAGGGGATGTCGATTAACTTAACAACGATGCTGCCGTTTTGTGTTTTGTAAATTTTCATGAGAAAAACCTCCTGTTAAAAATAATGCCACTTGAATTGTAACATGCCGCGGGCATATAATTTCCCCACAAGGAGAACTAAATTTATAGAAAGGGTAAACTATGAATTTCGTAATCCTTACGCAGCAGCTTCATGCGGCACACATCAATTTATTGAAGGGCGAACTCGCCCGGCTTCCCGAGATTAAAAAACTTAAACGCTATAATCACGGATCCGTACATTATGTTTATGGATACGGAGACCGTTATTCGAAAGAGACTACCGAACGCGGAGCAAAATGCAAAGAAATATATGAGCGGCGGCAGAAGTTGCAGGATGAACTCGATGTTTATCTGAACGCTTGGCACGCCGCGTATAAAGACGAGGTTCCGCTGATAGAACCGCATATGGTGAAGAGGACGTTTGCCGGTGGGATTTTGCTTGACCGCAGGTATTTCGATGCGGCGAAGGAGAATGTTAATTCAAGGTATCCCGATGGCAGGAAATATTGTTACGATGGGATTTATTACAGATCGAAGAGCGAGAGCGAGATTGCCAAACTGTATCGGGAACTCGGGTTTGAGACGAAATATGAGACGGAGTTATATTTCAACGGGTATACCGTTTACCCGGATTTTTTGGTTTATGTGCCGGAGGTCGGAGGGTGCTTCTACCATGAGCATTTCGGGGGACTTTCGGAGGCAAAATATGTCAAGGATGCGCAGATTAAAATGAGCAACTATCTTGCGATGGGGCTTTTGGATGGCATCGACATTATTTATACATGCGAGAGATCCGATGTTCCGTTTTGTTCGGACAGCACGGTTGCGGACATAACGGCGCTTGTTATGCGGCGCCTCGCGTTGCCGTGAATCAGAAGCCTGCGAGTGCGACGAGAAAGGCCGCAAGGCATGTGCCGACGGCGACGGTGAGCAGGGATTTTTCGAAGAAAGACAATATGAGCGCGACCGCAAAGCCTGCCATCGCGGACGGCATCGAGCCGGTCGAATAGAGGATGGCCGGGAACGTCATGGCTGACAGAACGGTGTAGGGGATGTATTCGAAGAAGGCGATGAGGCGCGGGTTTTTGAGTTTGCGGCGGAACAACACAAACGGGACCATTCGCACCAGATAGGTGGTCAGGGCCATACAGACGAGCATCGGGACGAAATACGAATCAGGCATTCTCTTCCTCCTTTCGGTAAGGCAGGAAAAGCGCGCCGACAAGGGCTGAGACAACCGCTGCGATTATGGTCGCAAAGCCGGATGAGATGTGATTTGACAGGACCGGCACATAGTAGAAGATTGCAGACAGCGCGCAGGCGATAAGGCTGCAAACAAGGATTGTGGAATTGTGTTTTGCGCGCGGCAGGACGATTGAAACGAACATGCCGAAGATGCCGATGGACAAAGATGCCGTCAGGATCTCGGGGAAGATGCCGCCTAAGACGGCACCGAGCAAAGTGCCGGCTGTCCAGCCGACGATTGGCAGGGTCATGAGTCCCATGTAGTAGCGGCGGCCGACCTCGTGCGGCGCGCCGATTGCCACGCCGAAGATTTCGTCGGTGATGCCGAATGCCATCAGAAACCGCGCCGGCAAGGTGACCGATGAATCCGTTTTCTGCGACAGGGAAATCGACATCAGGCCGTAGCGGATGTTGATAATAAGCTGCGACACCGCCATCTCAATAAGGCCCCCTGAGGCCGACAGGATGCCGACGCCGGCCACCTGCCCCGCGGAGGTCAAATTCGTAAGTGACATTAAGGTTGCCTGGAGTGTTGAAAGGCCCGAGGTGACCGCCAGAATTCCGAACGAAAAGGAGACGGAAAAGTAGCCTAACGCCACCGCGATTCCGTCCAAAACGCCGCTTAAGAAAGTGTTACTCCTCTCCCGTTTCATACACGTAAGCGATCTCGTCAAAGGAATAGTAAATCTGCATGCCGGAATCCGCGACAGTGCGCGTTTCCACAGTTTTGTCGGAGCCGTTTAAGATATAAATCGTGTCTCCGCTGATGATGTATTTTTCGACGTCGCCGTAGGTGCCGTCGTTATATGCTGTGGTGCGCGCGAGGAAGAGACGCCCGTCGGTCATGTCGAAATATTCCTCGACCGTGACGGCGTCATCGCTCTCTTCCGTGAGGGTCAGTTTTCGATATGTGTCGCATGTAAGGTATTCGTATGTGCAAGCCTGCCCCGCCGGCGTTGTGCCGTCGCCGCGTGCGACGCTGACATCGTCCATGTGCTCGTTCAAATATGCGTTAAAAACCGTCGAAAACTCGGAAATGTCGGTATTCAGATCCTCGTAGGTCACCTCTTCGGCGGCCGTGGCCTCCGTTTCCGGGTTAGAATAAATTTTCTCTGAGTTACAGCCGCCCACGACCAGGACCGTGCCGAGCAGCATTGCAGCAATTAACTTCTTCATACCGTCATCCTTTCATACGCGGGGATTATAGCATTATTGACTGATATTGACAAAACCCCGCAAAGATTATACAATCTTTGAGCGCTTTGGCGCGAGATAATTAAAACATGGAGAAGTCGCCTAGTCCGGTCGAGGGCGCGCGACTGGAAATCGCGTAAACCCCAAAAGGGTTTCGAGGGTTCGAATCCCTCCTTCTCCGCCAATGGAAACCCTTGAAATCATTAGGTTTTGAGGGTTTTTTAATATTTTTTCCCTTTATATTTCCCTTTATGGCTTTTTAACTGACTTTGTTTATTTGTTGTTGTACGCGCTGTGCGGACAGATTCTGCATCTTTTTGGTGAGGTGTCCGTAAACATCAAGGGTAAAACTTGCTGTTGCGTGTCCGAGGTTTTCTTGTACGGTTTTTAAGTCGTCGCCTGCCTCAAGACATAATGTTGCGTACGAGTGTCGCAAATCGTGGAATCTTAATTCCGGACAGCCTATCTCTGTTACGATTTTCTTGAAGTCTTTGTAAACCGAGAAGTGGCACAGATGCTCGCCGAGTTCGTTTGTGAATACAAGATTCCATTTGTTTGACCAAGCCGAGCCTGCTTTTCCCTGCCATTTCTCTTGTTTGCTTTTTTGTCTTGCAAACATCAACATAACAGAGGGTGCGCATACGATTGTGCGTGCCTTGTCGTTTTTTGTTGAATCCAGACAATACTCTGCGTGCGCGTTGTGGGAAGTCTTTTTCAACTGTTTTTCGACAAGAATTGTGTTTTCCTTGAAGTCAACGCAATCCCAAGTAAGACCTAATATCTCGCCGGCTCTCATTCCCGTAAAAAGGGTGATATACATAATTTCTTCGTACTTCGTGCCCTTGATTGCTTCGAGAAAGTCTCCTATGCTGTCGTCAATCGTCAAGGTATTGAGTTTTTTCTTCTTTACCTTCGGCAATTCGCAAAGGTCGGCAGGGTTAATCTTAAGTGTTCCGAGATTAACGGCTTTCTTGAGAGCCTTGTGGAGAACTCCGTGGATGTTGCGGACTGTCTTCGGTGAAAGTCTTTCGAGCAATTCGACATACATTGCCTGAATCATATCCGTTGTTAAATCCTTAAGGCGGATTTCTCCGAGATAGGGTTTAAGGTAAAGCCTGCAAGACTGTTCGTAACTGTCGTAGGTTAACGGTTTAACCGTGTTCTTTACATAGAACATCAACCACCTATCAAGCCACACCGAAAGTTTTGTCTTGTTTGGGTCTGTATAAGTTCCCTCATCAACATCCTTGAGTGCGGCTATCATTTTACGTCGAGCCTCGTCTGCGGTTTTGCCGCTTACAGACTTTTGCACTTGCTTTCCAAAAACATCTTTGCCCGTGGTGAAGCGAGCCTCCCACGTGCCGTTTTTCTTCTGGCGTATGCTACCTGATCCTTTTGTTCTTCTGCTGTTTGACATATAACCTCCTTTCTCCGGATTTTATAAACAAGTGTCAGTCAGTCCACTTATTCACTTAATCTTGTGAGTTGCAAACCATTGTTCCAACTCCTCGTAACTAATCAATCCGTTAACACATAAGTCTCTTTGTGTTCTTGCTTGCCTACTCCATTCCTCGAATGTGTCGGGATTGACTTTGCCAACCCCTTTTTTGTAGTTCGCGGACTTGTAATACTTCGTATAAAGTTTTACCGCGCTGTTGTATTTAATCTGTCTTGCTTTAGTCCGATACTTCCCGATATCCTGACATACCTTGCTTATATCACTCTCAAAATCCGAATCCTCAATCGGGCGACGGCAATATTTAGTTTTGCTGTTTGTCGTAAATGCAAAATATCGTTTACAGTTCGGGCAAAGTTGGAAATGGTATCCGTTGCAGACATACTTGTTCACAAGATAGCCTGCGAGGTCGTCAAGTGAATCGGGTATAAACAAGTTGTACTTAAAGTCCTTGATAGTATCCTTGTTCTCGTTATCGAGAGGAAACACGAGTATTGTCGAAGTGCCGTTGTAGGTAATAGGGGGCACTTCAGACGGTTTCGCACTCAAATATTTATTGAACGGTATGTCGCCCTTATCAAACAACATAATTTTCTCGGCAAAGGTCTTAAAGAGTTTGTGGTACTTCTTGATTTCCTCAAGCATGTTCCGAGCATTGTCGGTATCATATTGCAAGCCGTCTCTCTTCAAACCGTTAAAAATTTCCAAGTATAACGGCAGGAACATTAGATTGCGATTAGGGGCATTTTCGGGTGTGAAAATATCATTGAATGCGAATGTAAAAACGCCGTGGAACGATTTGCATATATTGTTTATAACTTCAAATTCTCCATAACCGCTGTTTGGCTCTTTGGCATAATCGAGATGCTCAATGCAACCCTTTACTGTGTCAAGTGCTTCATCATAGGACTGAACATAGGGCGTTTCTTTCGCCGTGCCTATCAAATCTCCGACGGCGCATCCGAACTCGCAGGAGTATTGTTCAAAAATCTTTGTATAAGCACCGTTCTCACCCTTATGCACAAGAATATAGTATTCCTTGTCAGGGGCGAACATAACGCCGAGACGAATGTCGTCGGGAAAGTCTTCCCTAAATTTATTTAAGTCTCTTATTGTCAGTCCGCCTATTTGCACCAAAGCCATGTTCTTTCCTTCTTTCTTGTTTTCGGATTACCTAAATTTTATGCCTTGCAATCCTAAAAAGCAAGTAGTATTATTTAGTCGGATTACGAATACCAAAACATAGGTAATCCAAAAAATTATAAGGATGGTGATATAGGTGAAGACCTCTACACAGTACGAAGGATTACCGAGGATTCTCAACGCCGAAGACATAGCGGCGTATCTCGGAATTTCAAAATCGGGTGCGTATGCCCTGATGAACTCAAGGAACTTCCCGACGATATACGTCGGGCGCAGGATGCTCGTATCGGCTGACAAATTCTTAAGTTGGCTTGACGCACAGACAGAATCACAGAACGGCTTTTGCCGGTAATAAAGGAGATTTCAACAATGGATATGAATTCAAAAATTAATGGCGAACAGCCGAAGAAGAGAAAACCTCGTAAAAGTGTCGACGAAAGAATTGCCGAGACCGATAAAACCTTAAAGGAATACGAGGAAAAAGTGAAGATTCTCGAAAACCGCAGGAAGGCTCTCGTAGCGAAGCAGAAAAAGGAAGAGCGCGACAAGAGAACTCACCGTCTTTGCATTGTGGGCGGCGTTGTTGAGAAGGCTCTCGGAGAACATTTAACTGACGAACAATGTAAAAGATTCGAGGAGTTACTCACGGGCGACGAGAATACAATGCGCAAGTTCAAAGACGCAATGAATGCGACAGCGGCAAATGCGACAGCGGCAAATGCGACAGCGGCAACGGCGAATGCGACAACGGCAAATGCGACAGCGGCGAATGCGACAGCGGCAAATGCGGCAACGGCGAATGCGACAACGGCGAATGCGGCAACGGCGAATGCGACAACGGCGAAATCGGTAACACCGCTTGAGAAAATCGCGGCAATGCAGAATTCAGATTATGAGGAACGTGGTAATGTGTAATTTTATCGGGGAATTATCGTTTTTTGGTTTATGCGCAACTACAGACGCCCAGAGGGCGTCTTCCGTCGCGCGAGGGGCGGTGCCCCTCGACCCCCTCGCCGCGTTTTTCGCAACTTACGGCATTAGGCAGACTTGCGTCTGCCTACGCCCCTTCGGGGCGTTGCCGTTTCGTTGCAAAAAACACGGCGCCCATTGCTGCGCGGTGGTGTGCGTATGAGTATCTCGTACATGGATGTTGAAAATCACACACGCAGCAATAGCGCATCCGCGGTTGGCAAAGCCGCATACTGTGCAGGCGAGCGTTTGCATTGTGAGGAACGCGATAAATACTACAACTACACGAAGAAGAAGGGTGTCATATATAGCGAAATCGTACTTTGTGAAAACGCCCCCGAAGAATACAGAGATCGCGAGACTTTGTGGAACGCTGTTGAGAAGGTTGAGAAGGCATCTGACGCAAGACTGTCAAGAGAATTTATCTGTGCCTTGCCGAGAGAAACAACAGACGCGGAAAACATTGCAATAGGTAAGAAGTTTGCAAAAGTTCTCGCAGACCAGGGAATGATTGTTGACTGGGCATATCACAACAAGGGTGATGGAAACCCGCATTTGCATTTCTTGGCAACAACGAGAGCCATAGACAAAAACGGTAATTGGTGTCCGAAGGAAATTAAGAGGATAGCGCACGTAAAGGAAGAAGTCGAGATAGACGGTGTAAGGACACTTGTGGATAAGAGGTACACAAGCATACCCGAAGACAAAGAAGAATATCTTTTTGATGAAGTAACAGAGCCGAACGACGAAGGCGAGATGCAGACATTCTATATTGAGAGAATCCCCATAATTGACGAAGCCACCGGTAAACAGAAGATAGGCGCAAGAAACCGCAAACAATGGAAGCGCGAGACTATTCAGGCAAACTACTTTAACAACAGAGGCAACATGGAGTATTGGCGTAAATCTTGGGCGGATATATGTAATCAGTATTTGTCAAAAAACAACCAGATAGACATGCGCTCGTATGAGAGGCAGGGTGTTGACATGGAAGGGCAGATTCACGAAGGCTTTGCCGCCAGAGAACTCGATGAACGCATGATGCGCGAAGAGGGCAAACACTCCGACAGAGTACAGTACAACATTGAGGTTAGAGCGGCAAATAAGGAGAGAGCGAGACGTGCGGTTGCGCTTTCGATTATTGCAACATTGATAAAAATGCTCGGCGGCAAGATAAAGGAACTTGTTGCGGAGTTGGAGGAATTAAAAACTTCAAAAGAAAACATGAAGGAGGTATTGAGCAATGTCTCAATCGGAGAATTACTCGGAAGGTCTGTCCATAGAGGAGCAGATGCAATTAGTAGCGAAGTTGCAGGAAGCACTTCAAGCGAACGAGGAACTGGAGAAGAAGAATCAGGAGTTGACTTCACAAGTCTTGACTTACAAATCGAAGCTCGAAGAGCAAGAGAAGCAAAACGCGAAGCTGACAAAAGAGAATCACGACTTGGAGGAAAGACTTTTGTCCCTCGCAAACAGCGACAAGGAACTGAATTTAGCCAAGAGCCTCAAAAGGCAGGCGAACAGCATGATGCAGAACGCAAAACGCATAATCTCGGAGACGAATACGGTGGTAGAAGCCGTTAAACAAGAGTTTAAGGACAAGTATGAGGCGTTGAAGGCAAAAACCTATTTTGCCATAGTTGCAAGTAATTCTATGCTTGGAGGCTGGCTCTTGTTTGAGGCGGCAACATCGGAAGAAGTCAGAAGGAACTTTGTTGAGTTCTTTGCAACGATTTGGGAAGTCTTTATCGGCGGCGGGAAGTTCTTATGTGTGTATCTTCCCGAATTGCTTTGTGTTGCGTTTACGGGGCATGGGTTTACCGATTCTACCATGGCATACATCATCAGCCTTGTGTTGACCATGTTATATACTTTTGCGGTGCTCCCTTTGTTCTGGCTCATCTTGAAGGCAATCGACAAATTACAAAATGTGCACAAACGTTACGGCATAACAGAGAACTTGCTCGACAGATGGGCGCTTGTGTTTGCGGTCTCGTCTTTTGGAATCCTGATTATCTTGGCACACTTTTTTGAGTACAGATACATTAACTTGTTCCTGATTCACATTCTGTTGTTTGTTGGCTTGGAATTTGTGAGGTATAAGCACGCCACGAAATTCTGATTAAGGCATGGCAATCAACTACACCGAGCGGGGGCAAGTCCTCCGCTCTTCTTTTCTTGTTTACAAAAATACAAAAAATGTTTTGGATCACTATTTTCCAAGTTAAAACGCACCCCGAAGGATGCGTCTCGTTGGCTTCAATTTGCCGTTAACTTATCACTCGTACACATATTTCGTTTCTACTTTACGAACTCCGCAAAAATTGCTTGCTGATTGACATCTATATCCTACTTCTTCTTCCCATGCATCTGCCGCCTCACTACTATCCCATATCTCAAGTGCCTTGGCATACGCATCTTTCTCACCCGTATCAATACCCAAATCTGCTTGTTCTTTCGTGTACCAATCTGATTTACAATCCGATATATCAGGAAGTGTTAAACCTTTTTCTTCCGCCCACTCCTTTATGGCTTCACTATATCCAAGTGTTCCTCTCGAATACACAGTATAATTTGCCGTTGTGGGAGTCGGAGTCGGTGTGGCGGTGGGTGTCGGTGTTGCCGTTGCGGTTGTTTTTGTTGTTGTGGTTGTTGTAGTTGTGGTCGGTGCTGTTCCGCCCTTTTCAACCATCTTGATTTCAATGCCCTCAAGCCTTAAAGACTTGCCTGATGTTCCGCTCATCTCTCCGTTCTTGACCCAATCTTGCCATCCGATGTTCTGAACATGAGTTCTGTAATATATATCGTAGTGTTCCGCAACTTCGCCCGTGAGCCTTATGCGGATGCCCTCAAGTCGGTAGGACTTGCCCGATGTTCCGCTCATCTGTCCGTTCTTAACCCAATCTTGCCATCCTTCGTTCTGAACATGGGTTTTGTATTCGATGTCACCATCGTAGTCTATGTTGGCAAGTTGAATTTTAATGCCTTCGAGTCTGTAAGATTTACCCGATGTACCCGACATTATGCCTTCACCCACCAAGCCTTGCCATCCGATATTCTGAACATGGGTTTGGTAGCGGATGTGTGCGACATGGTACGGAGTTGTTGTGTTG
>Ga0065709_1029265_pt1 | contig 43088 bp, 38 predicted proteins | sample Hoacrofraction14_2_FD_59096 | JGI IMG/M metagenome (GOLD analysis project Ga0065709, IMG submission 59096) | Hoatzin crop microbial communities from Cojedes, Venezuela, sample from fiber fraction 14 v1 | ecosystem: Host-associated > Birds > Digestive system > Esophagus > Crop | place: Venezuela...
GAAAATTTGTAGTACACAGTAGAAATTTTTAAACTCGAAAACGCTGGGAAACATTGAGATTACAAAAAAGAGGGGGCAAACTTGGGTTAAAAAGCGGCTTATTTTGCAACCATAACGTTTTCGTCAATAAACTTCGACATCGCAAGGTTCTGTGTAATAATGTTCGGAACATCCGTAAGTCCGGGATAGTAAAGGTCTGTTGCTCCGTTATAGAGATCCCAAGCCGTAACCTTTCCCTTCTCCTTGTAGGCGACTATCATCTTCTCTGTAAGAGTGGAGATTTGCGACTGATTGAGCGGATAGCGGTCGGGCTGATATATACGCTTGTCTCTGGTATCGTTCATTACCCTGATTGCGGTCAGCATTCCGATAATACGGAACATCTCCTCGGCCGGGATTCGGAAGTTCTTCATCTGTTCAATCTTCTCGTCCTGGGTCTCTATAATGTGGCGAGCATCGACCAGCCAGCTTTTCAGTGAATCGAGCACCGACTGAAGCGGCATCCTATCGTTTCCTCTGTCGGAATATGTGGCCGCGTACTGGGATGCGTTGAGCATACATTGGTTATGGCACACCATAACGTTACGCCCGAAGCCTACCTGAATACCTTTTTGGTGAAAGGCGATTGCGAGGTTAGTAGTGTTTTCCTCGTTATCGAAGTCCTTTATTCTGATGTTCGCGTAAACTCTTCTCAGGATGTGCGCTTGCACGGCGTTCCGACCGTACTTCTTCTCCAACTCGTGCACGACCGATACTCCCGGCACTTGCTTGTCGCGGTTCTGTGCGGCGAAGAGGTCGTAAACCTCGGCGTCGAAACCTTGTTCCTTGCACATATCGAGCGCCTGATTAATGAGCACGTAATGGTAAATTCCCATCAGCGGCTCATCGGAGTAAGCCTTATGCTCCTTTGCCGAGGCTTCGAGCTGAGCGAGGGTTATCGGTCTCACCTTTGTTGTGGTGAAATCGAGCACCGTCTGGTTAATCACTTCCGGCGCACTCTGTGCACCGAGGAACTTCTCTTCCTGTGGAGCATTTTCGGCTCTCTTCGTTGTTGTTTCTAATGTAAACATAAACTTATGACTTAACCGTGATGTCGAGGGCTGAAACTGTTATTATCTGATTATGCGTATTTCAGTGTAACTTGCAAATTTTAATCACCATTTTTAAGCTAAAGTAAATCACATCTCTTGCATTTTTACCTTTATTAACTCATTTCTTGACATCTTACAATCGTCTTGTTTTTCGCAAGCACGTCATACCAGTCTTTGATGGGCAACTGACTGGCGATGATGGTGGATCTTCTTCCATGTCTGTCCTCTATTATCTCCAGAAAATCTAGTAGCTGTTGTCCTTCGAGTTTCTTCATGCCGAAATCATCTATTATGAGCAGGTCTATATCTGCGACCTTGTCGAAGAACTTGGATATGGTGGACGCGATACGTGCCAGATTGATTGCCTCAAGCAGTTTCTGCATGTTGTAGTACATGACCTTGTATCCGTTCAGACACGCCTGATATCCCAATGCCGTGGCAAGATAGCTTTTGCCTACGCCTGTTGAGCCGGAGACTGCGAGCGCAAAGGTATATCATTATTTTGACATGGCCAAATAATTAGGGCCAAAAATCAGCCTGCAATTTGAGCTATTGAGTACCTACTACTCGAAAATAGCCTGCAAAATGAGCTATACGCCAAATATTTTGAGTGCACTCAAAAAATATTTTCAGTGCACTCAAGATAAAAAGGAGGACGGTGACCTCATCACGAGAACCGTCCTCCGACCTTAATAAAGCTAAACACCTATTTGAAAAATCTCTTATAGAGACCCATAAATCCAGCGCAGTGGCGGGCTTCGTCCTTAGCCATCTCATGAACTGTGTCGTGAGTGGCATCCATGCCCGCAGCCTTTGCGTTTTTGGCGATGCGGAACTTATCCTCGCAGGCGCCCTTCTCGGCAGCGATACGAGCTTCGAGATTGCTCTTGGTATCGCCCAGGACGTCGCCAAGCAGTTCTGCAAACTTGGAAGCGTGCTCCGCCTCCTCGAAAGCATAGCGCTTGAAAGCCTCGGCGATCTCGGGATATCCTTCGCGATCAGCCTGGCGAGACATTGCCAGATACATTCCCACTTCTCCGCACTCACCGTTGAAATGAGCCGTAAGGTCTTTTATCATCTCCTCGTCGGCGCCTTCCTTGCGGGCAGCTCCCAGAATGTGGGCTGTAGCGAAGGTGGGGGCGTCATCGGGATCCATCTCGTTAAACTTTGAGGCCGGAGCCTTGCAGATAGGGCACTTCTCGGGAGCTTCGTCGCCCTCGTAGATGTAACCGCATACGGTGCAAATAAATTTCTTTTTCATAACCAGTAATGTTTTATAGTTTTATAGTCTTAATAGTTTTCAAAGCTATCCAACGCAGTTAATTCGTTTTTGCAAATATACAATTAAAATGCAAAAACTCCAAATAAAATTAGTTTTATTTCGATGTTTTAAGATATATTTCGAATTACTTCATGTCCGCGTCAACAAAAGAGAGAGGCATGAGTGGCGTGATGCCGTCAATGACATAGATATCCGGATCGCCCACAAGGATGATTTTAACGGGGTGGTGGTATCTCTGTTCCTCCTCCAATATCACCTGCCGGCAGGCTCCGCATGGAGAGACGGGATTCTTCACGAACTCGTCGTTGACGTTGCGCGCGGCGATGCAGAGGGTTTTCACTCCTATCTCCGGATACTGAGCGTTGGCGGCGAAGATGGCGGTGCGCTCGGCGCAGAGTCCGAGGGGGAACGAGGCGTTCTCCTGGTTGCAGCCTCTCACCACGGTCTTGTTGTCGTCGAGAAGTACTGCCGCCCCTACCTTGAAGTGGGAGTAGATGGCATACGATGCGAAAGTGGCCTCCTTGGCCTTGTCTACCAGCATGCGGTCTTCGTCGGAGAGTTCGTCGTAACGGTAGATGTAATATTTATTTTTCAGTTCCAGTTCTTTCATATCCGATATTTTTTGTTTAAGTGCTGCAAATTTACAAAGAATATCCATAAAATGCAAAAAATATTTTGATAATTTATTATTTATGAGTAACTTTGCGTGCAAATTCTCCGGAATATGAAAAGAACGATACTATTTATATACCTCTTTTTCGCATCATTCGTCAGTCTTTTCGCACAGGCGAAGTGGAATGCCCAGTTTCAGCAATACGTCAACCAATACAAGGACATCGCTATCGAGCAGATGCTGAAATACCGCATACCGGCGAGCATCACCCTGGCGCAGGGGCTCTTCGAATCGGGGGCGGGACGCAGTTATCTCTCCGTGAGAGGCAACAACCACTTCGGCATCAAATGCCACGGATGGCAGGGCAGGACGGTATATAAGGACGACGACGCGGAGAACGAATGTTTCAGAGCCTACGACAACGCGATGCAGAGTTTTGAAGACCATAGCCGGTTTCTCCGAGGGTCGCAGCGCTATGCCTCGCTCTTCGACCTGAAGATCACCGACTACAAAGGGTGGGCCAGAGGGCTCAAAGCCTGCGGATACGCCACCAACCCGCAGTATGCCAACAAACTGATAGAGATCATCGAACTCTACAAACTCTATCAGTATGATACTGCAAAAAGTTATGACAAATTCATTGCCCAGAAAAACGGATACGACCAGCCCCGCAACGGGCAGATGCTTCATCCGATACACATCTACAACAAAAACTACTATCTTCAGGCCCGTCGCGGCGATACCTTCAAGAGTATCGCGGAAGAGGTGGGTATCTCCTACCGCAAACTCGCCAGGTATAACGAGCGCAACAAGAAGGACCAGTTGCGCGAAGGTGACATCATCTATCTGAAGAAAAAACAGAAAAAGGCTCCGAAGGAATACAAGCGCCGCCCGCATATCGTGAAACGGGGACAGAGCATGTATGACATCGCACAGCTCTACGGTATCCGTCTGAAGAGTCTTTACAAAATGAACGGCCTCTCGCCCGACTATCAGGTGAGGGTGGGCGACAAGCTCCGGGTGAGATAAATCGCGGAATACCACTATTTTTGTCCTTTTTCGTGAAAAAAACTCATTTTTATTCTCCGCTTTCAGATTTTTTCATTATCTTTGCATCGTTATAGGGAAAAATAAAAACTGACTTAGAATATGGCTGAGAATTTTCAATTTCATATCTTCGCCCCCTACAGGGTTTGTCCGTTAGGGGCACATGTGGACCATCAGCACGGACTCGTCACCGGCTTCGCCATCGACAAAGGCGTCGACTTGTGGTTTAACCCTTCGCCCGACGGAAAAGTGCATCTTTCGTCGAAATCCTTCGAAGGAGAGGTGAACTTCGACATCACCGCCCCGTCGCAGGTGAGAGAGCGCCACTGGGGCGACTATGCCCGCGGTGCCAAGTATGCGCTGCGCAAACGCTTCGACCTCAGATACGGTATCGACGGAGTGCTGCAGGGGAGTCTGCCCGTGGGTGGCCTGTCGTCGTCGGCGGCGGTGCTCATCGCTTATGTGATGGCCTTCGCCAAGGCTAACGACATACAGCTCCGGCCCTTCGAGGTGGTGAAGATCGCATCAGAGGCCGAAAGGGAGTATATCGGTCTCAACAACGGTCTGCTCGACCAGGCTTGTATCGCCCTGGGAAAGAAAGACGGACTGCTCTTCCTCGACTGCGACTCCAACGAATGGAGGATCATCAAGCGTAATCCGTCGATGCCCGACTTCGAAATCGGTATCTTCTTCTCCGGACTGACGCGCTCGCTCGTCAACTCCGACTACAATCTCCGTGTGTATGAGTGCAAAACGGCGGCATGGAATATGCTCGCCTATACCGACCAGCCGCTGAAACCCTTCGACAAGACGTTCCTCCGCGACGTGCCTAAGTCTACCTTCGAGAAGACGCGCATTGCCATGCCGCAGAGGTTCGCACGCAGGGCGGAACATTTCTACAGCGAATACCGTCGTGTGAGACAGGGCGTTACGGCATGGGAAACAGGTAATATGAAACTCTTCGGACGACTGTCGTTCGACTCTTGCGAGAGTAGTATCCACAATTATGAGTGCGGCAGCCCGGAACTGATCTCGATCTACGAAATCATGCGCGAGCAGCAAGGCGTTTACGGCGGCCGGTTCTCCGGTGCGGGATTCAAGGGGGCGGTGGTCGCAATGGTGGATCCGCAGTATAAGGAACAGATAGAAAAAGTGCTCACGGAGAGATATCTGGAGAAATTCCCCGAGTATGAGACTACCTTCAAAGTGTTCTGGGTGAAACCCGACGACGGAGCCCGGTTTGCAGAAGACTAAAAATAAAAAGAATTACGATATGAAATGTATTATCATTGCGGCAGGATATGCCACGCGACTATATCCCCTGACGGAGAATTTCCCCAAACCGCTGCTGAAGGTGGGGAAGAGCAGCATCCTCGACAGAATCGTCGACGACGTGGAGAAAATCAGCGACGTGGATGAGTTTGTCATCGTGTCGAACCATAAGTTCGCCGCCCAGTTCGAAGACTGGAAAATGAACAGGGCGGGGGAGGACTCCAACGGAAAAAATATTTCTATCATCGACGACGGGACGACGACCAACGTGGGCCGTCTCGGAGCGGTGAAAGACTTGCTGCTGGCGATATCGGAACGGCAGATCGACGATGATATCATGGTGCTCGCGGCCGACAATATCCTCGAATTCTCACTGCAGGGATTCGTAGACTTCTTCAAGGGGAAAGGCACGAGCGTGATAATGTGCCACCACGAACCGGAACTGAAGAAACTGCAGCGCACGGGCGTCATCGCTGTCGACGAGGATATGAAGGTGCTTGAGATGCAGGAAAAACCGGAAAAACCGGTGTCGGAATGGGCTGTTCCTCCTTTTTATATATATAAGAAGAGCGATCTGCCGCTGATCCGTACCTGCATGGAAAACGGATGCGGATTCGACGCCCCCGGCAACCTCGCGCACTTCCTCGTAGACCGTACCACGATACATGCCTGGGAAATGCCCGGCCGGCGCTTCGATATCGGTTCGCTCGACAGTTATGAGGAGGCTCAGAAAATATACGGATAATCCGTGGTAATAACAATTTAGCAAACAAAAGAAAATAAGATATGGAAAAAATTGATTTGAAAGGCAAGACTATCTTCGTTACTGGTAGTGCCGGTTTTATCGGATCAAATCTTGTGAAACGACTCTTCAAAGACCTCGATGAGGCTACCGTGATAGGTATTGACAATATGAACGACTATTATGATGTAGGTATCAAGGAGGCCAGACTCAAAGAACTCGACACCCTCAAACCCTCCGGCATCGGATATCACTTCGTGAAAGGCGATATCGCCGACAAGAAAACTGTCGATGACATCTTCGAAAAATATCATCCGCAGATCGTGGTGAACCTTGCCGCACAGGCCGGAGTGAGATATTCCATCACCAACCCCGACTCATATATCCATTCCAACCTCATCGGATTCTACAATATCCTCGAGGCATGCCGCCATTCCTACGATGACGGATCGAAGGGAGTGGAGCATCTGGTATACGCATCGAGTTCGTCGGTGTATGGAAGTAATAAGAAAGTGCCTTACTCCACAGACGACAAGGTGGACAACCCCGTGAGTCTCTACGCTGCCACGAAGAAGAGCAACGAGCTGATGGCTCACGCATATTCGAAACTGTATAACATCCCCAGCACGGGTCTGAGATTCTTCACCGTCTACGGACCGGCCGGAAGACCTGATATGGCTTACTTCGGATTCACCAACAAACTGGTGAAGGGCGAGACCATCAAAATCTTCAACTTCGGACACTGCAAGCGCGACTTCACCTACGTTGACGATATCGTGGAGGGCGTGGTGAGAATCATGCAGGGAGCTCCGGAGCGACGCAACGGGGAAGACGGACTGCCTCTGCCGCCGTATAATGTGTATAACATCGGAAACAACTCGCCCGAGAATCTGCTCGACTTCGTGGATATCCTCCAGCAGGAACTGATCCGTGCCGGCGTGCTCCCCGAAGACTATGACTTCGAAGCTCACAAGGAACTCGTGCCGATGCAGCCGGGCGACGTGCCGGTGACTTATGCCGATACATCGGCTCTCGAGAGAGACTACGGTTTCAAACCGTCGACATCACTGCGCGACGGACTGAGGGCGTTCGCGGAATGGTATAAAGAGTACTACAAGTAAAAAGACTCTCATTCTTCAAGATTTTAATATCCCGCCCCTGTCGGAAAAACCTCCGGCGGGGGCTATTTCTTTGCTTTTCGCATAGTTTAACCATTATCAAACTGTCGAAAAATACAAAATAAACACAAAAAGAAACAAAAAAAACAAACTTTTCCTCAAAAAAATTAGGTAGTTTCGATAATTTTATTTAAATTTGCCGAGATTACTAATCGTGCTTATGCATGAATTTAATGAATTGAACGCTTATGACAGACTCTCAAGAAACTATCCTGCAGCCTGAAATGAATGAGGAAAAACAGCAGGAGACTGCTGCCCAGGTACAGCCCGAAGCTGTGAAGGCGGAAGAAAAAACTGCTGAAGAGCAGGTGGCCGTTAATGATGCTGAGGCTGAAGCCCCGGCCGAAGAAAAAAAGGTGTACTCAACAAAGAAAGAAGTGATCGACAGGCTCAAAGAGCTTGCTCACGGCGATGAGGAACTGAAGAAAGACGAACTTGATCATCTCAAGACGACTTTCTACAAGCTTCATATCGCTGAGCGTGACGCTGATTACAAAGCCTATCTCGACAACGGGGGAGATCCGGAGAAATACCAGGTGATGCCCGACGATGACGAGGAGGTGTTCAAAGCCGAGATGGGAGTGATCAAGGAGAAAAAAGCCAAGATCGCCGCCCAGGCCGAGGCCGAGAAGGAGGAAAACCTGAAGAAAAAACTCGACATCATCGAAAAAATCAAGACGATGGTGACTTCGCCCGAACAGGCCAACAAGTCGTATCAGGAGTTTAAAAAACTGCAACAGGAGTGGAAGGATATCAAAGCAGTGCCGGCAGCTAAGGCCAACGAACTGTGGCGCACTTACCAACTCTATGTGGAGCAGTTCTATGATCAGCTGAAACTAAACAGCGAGGCTCGCGAATATGATTTCCGCAAGAACCTAGAGTTGAAGACAAAACTCTGTGAGGCGGCTGAAAAACTCGCCGAGGAGCCGGATGTCATAAGCGCTTTCCACCAACTGCAGAAACTGCATCAGGAATTCAGAGAGATCGGTCCTGTGGCCAAGGATCTAAGAGAAGAAGTATGGCAGAGATTCAAGGCCGCTTCGACAGTGGTCAACAAGCGCCATCAGCAGCATTTCGAGCAGCTAAGGTCGAAAGAGGAGGATAACCTCGCTCAGAAGACTGTGCTATGTGAGAAACTCGAGGAGATCATCAAGAGGGAATTCAAAACCGCTGCCGACTACGACAAGGCTACGAAGGAAATCATCGCTCTGCAGGCTGACTGGAAAAAGATCGGTTTCGCCCCGCAGAAGATGAACCAGAAGATCTTCGACCGCTTCCGTGCGGGATGCGACGACTTCTTCGGAAGAAAAACTCAGTTCTTCAAGGATCAGAAAGGACGACTCCAGGAGAATGCTGACAAGAAGAGGGAACTGGTCGAGAAGGCCAAGGCGCTCATGGACAGCACGGAGTGGAAATCGACCACATCAAAACTGATTCAGTTGCAGAAAGACTGGAGGGCTATCGGTGCAGCACCTAAGAAGATCGGCGATCAGTTGTGGGCTGAATTCAACCAGGCATGCAATAAGTTCTTCGAGGCCCGCAATACTGCCCTCAACGGGGCTTACAACGAAGAGAAGGAGAATCTTGCAACTAAGAAGTCTATCGTGGAGCAGATCAAACAGCTCGCCGAGGAGGCTGCCGATGATGCTCAGGAAAAACTGCAGGAACTTACCGAGAAATATAATTCGATAGGTCATGTGCCTTTCAAGGAGAAAGATAATATCTATAAGGCTTATCGCGATGCTCTCGACGTGGTATACAAGAAACTGAATATCTCCGCTTCGAAACGTCGTCTTGACAACTTCAAATCGAATATCAAGAACATGGCGCAGAAGGGTGCAGATGCTTTGGATAACGAGAGAGCAAGACTGCTCAGACAGTATGACGCAATCAAGAGCGAGGTGCAGACTTACGAGAACAATCTCGGCTTCCTGAACTCTACTTCGAAGAGCGGTAATTCGCTGATCGAAGAGATGAACAAGAAGGTGCAGAAACTCAAAGACGATCTCGAGTTGGTAAAGCAGAAGATCAAGGCTATCGACGCCGAGAATAAGGAAGAATCCTGAAACTACAGATAAAGAAAAAGGCTTGCACGATGAATGCAAGCCTTTTCTGTTTTATAATTACTTTTATATCAGTCGCTTATGTCGGAAGAAGAGCCAGCATACCACTGCTATAATCACAGAGATAAGCACTGCCAGTCCGAAGCCCCACGGCTTTGTCTCCATGCCGTTGATCAGGTTCATTCCGAAGAGGCTGGCGATGAGGGTGGGGAACATCAGGATAATCGTAACAGACGTGAGGGTACGCATCACGGTATTCATGTTGTTGTTGATAATGCTCGAATAGGTATCCATCGTCGACTCGAGAATATCGGAATATATCGACGTCGTCTCTCTCGCCTGTGTCATCTCGATATTCACGTCTTCGATAAGGTCGGCGTCGAGCTCGTCGACCTGCAGCTTGAATTTCAGTTTCTGCAGCAGGGTCTCGTTGCCGCGGATTGATGTGACGAAGTATGTGAGAGAGTCCTGCAGACGGCTCAGACCGATCAGCGACTCGTTATTCACCTCCTTGTCGAGATTGCGCTTCGCCTTGTCGATAAGGGAGTTGATCTGCTTAAGACGCTTCAGATACCATACTGCCGATGAGAGGAAGATGCGGAAGATCATATCGACATAATCGGTGAATCCCACTCCTCGCTTCTGATGATAACTGACGAAGTCGATCATCATATTTGTCTCGAAGTTACACACCGTGATTGTTACGTCGCGCTTGTGGATGATACCCAGAGGCACTGTGGTATACGGAGTGCGCGACCTTACTTCTTTCACATACGGGATACGGAGGATGATAAGCATCCATCCGTCGTCGTATTCGTAACGTGCGCGCTCATCGGTATCGCTGATGTCGCTGAGAAAATAATCAGGGATCTGAAACTTGTCTTCCAGATACTTCTCGTCGCTCTCTGTGGGGCATGTCACCTGAATCCAGCAGTTGGGCTGCCACTCGTCGATGGCATTCAGGCTGTTTGTAATATTCCAAAATGTCTTCATCCGTTAATCCTCCAATGATTAATACGTTAATAAGCAGAGGACTAACCGATGCATCGTGCTATGGTAGTTCTCCGCGTCTGATACAATTGTTTTCCGCGTGATAATCGTCCATATTTGTATGATTTTTTTTGTTTTCGGCTGCAAAGGTACGAATAAAAATCAAAGATTCCAAATGTTTTGTCGTTTTTTTTGGAAGTTAGCAAGATTATTAGTATCTTTGCAATACTAATTTTAAACAATACAAAGAAGACTATGAGTGAAATAAAGAATCTTAATCCCGAGTGCATCTGGCGTAACTTCGATGCACTGACGCAGGTTCCCCGTCCGTCGGGACATGTAGAGAAAGTACAGCAGTTCCTTATCGATTTCGGTAAGAAATGCGGAGTGGAGGTGTTCCAGGATCCGGCAGGAAATATCGTTATGCGCAAACCGGCGACTCCGGGAATGGAAAACCGCAAGTGTGTCACTCTGCAGGCTCACATGGATATGGTGCCGCAGAAGACTCCCGACAGCAAGCATAACTTCGAGACCGATCCTATCGAGACGTGGATCGACGGCGAATGGGTAAAGGCTAAGGGTACTACTCTCGGTAGTGATGACGGTATCGGTGTGGCTGCTATCATGGCGGTGATGGAGGACAAAACTCTGAAACACGGACCGGTAGAGGGACTTATAACTCGCGACGAGGAGACCGGTATGTATGGTGCCAACGAACTGCCCGAGGGGCAGATGAACGGCGACATCCTTCTGAATCTTGACTCGGAGACATGGGGCAAGTTTGTTATCGGCAGCGCCGGTGGTATCGACGTTACTGCCACTCTCGAGTATAAAGAGGTGGAGACTGATGCAGAGGATGTTGCTTACAGAGTGACCCTCAAAGGATTGCGCGGAGGTCATTCCGGTCTTGAAATCCATGAGGGCAGGGCTAATGCCAACAAACTGATGGTGAGATTCGTCCGCGAGGCTATTGAGGAGTGTGAGGCTCGTCTTGCCACATGGCACGGAGGTAATATGCGCAATGCTATTCCTTTCAAGGCAGAGGTTGTCATCACTCTCCCGAAGGAGAATGCAGAGGCTCTGAAAGAGCTCGTTGCCGACTGGAAAGCTGATTTCGAAGATGAATACAAAGGCATCGAGAGCGGCGTCGAATTCTTCTGCGAGCCTGTCGATCTGCCTGCCACCGAGATGCCGGTGGAGATTCAGGATAATGTTGTGGATGCTATTTATGCTTGTCATGACGGCGTGATCCGTATGATTCCTGCTTATCCTGATGTAGTTGAGACTTCTTCTAATCTTGCAATCATCAATATCGCCGACGGTCATGCTGATCTGCAGGTCCTCGCCCGTTCTTCCCGTGAGGATATGAAGGATTATATCGTGAAGACTCTGCAGAGCTGTTTCAATATGGCTGGAATGAAGGTGGAGACTGACGGCAGTTACGGCGGATGGGATCCCAACCCCGACAGCGAGATATTGCTCCTGCTCCAGAAACTCTACAAGGAGATGTTCAATGAGGATGCTGTGGTGCAGGTTGATCATGCCGGTCTCGAATGTTCCGTGATCCTTGGCAAATATCCCGGTATGGATGTAGTGAGCCTCGGTCCGACACTGAGATCTCCCCATACTACCACCGAGCGCTGTTTCATCCCGAGCATCGCTCCTTTCTGGGAGCTGCTGAAGAAAGTGCTCGAAGAAGTGCCTGAGAAGAAATAAGTATCTCTTATATGACAGAAAGAGGGGCTGCAATTGCAACCCCTCTTATTTTAGTATCCGAAGATCTCGTCCCGGCTTAGTTTCTTCACCTTGCCGAGTTTTTCAACCATTTCCATGTCGATGTTTTTCTCGTCGGCAAGAATGATATATCGCCATGGCTTATTGGCGAGATTCTCGTTGGCGAATTTTACGATGTCCTGCATGGTTAGCGAAGGCAGCTGCTCGTATACGGTGCGGTTTATATCGTAATTGTATCCGCGGTTTCTGAATGTGAGATATAAACGGATAATATCGAACTTGGTGGTGCGGCGCGTTTGCAGTCTCTTTGTCAGCGACTGTTTCGCCAGTTGGAAGGCTTGCTCCGACTGCGGCATCTTGTTGAGCAGTTCTCCGAAAGTGCTGATGCAGTCATTGAGCTTGTCGTTCTGTGTTATCACCGTCATTCCGGCAGACTCGCTATGTCCTTTGCGTACAGGAGCATAGTAATTTCCTCCGGCACTATATGCCAGTCCTCTCGTCTCTCTCATCTCCTGGAAAACGATACTGTTCATGCCGCCTCCGAAGTATTCGTTGAAGAGGCTGATGACGGCCTGATGCTCGGGGCTGTATTGCGTTCCTTCGTTATGAGCGAGAGCCATATAGAGATTCTTCGCATCGTAGGGAGCAATATACACTTCGTTTTCGGGTGTCTGCATTTCATTATACTCTTTGTATGCAGGAGCCTCTTTGAGTTTCTTTGCAGTCTTGTGCTGTCTGTCGATCATTGCCGTGAGTTCTCCGGTCGTCATCGGACCATAGTAGAGTACTTCGTGCTGATAAGACTTCAGCTGTTTGATCATATCCACGAGCGATGCGGGATCAGTGGCTTTAAGTTCTTTATTGGTAAGGGTATTACGGATTTCGTTATAACCTCCATATTCGCCGTAGAGCTCCAGGGCCGTGAAGTTGGCCTCCTGCGAGAGTTGTTCGTCGGTTCGTGCTTTTATCGTGACATCAACAAATTTCTGCCATGCTTCCTGATCCACTTTCATGTTGCTGATAAAGTCTTCTGCTATGGCGAGGGCTTTGGAGGCGTTCTCCGACAGGCCAGTGATAGTCATGGTGATGTCGTAGTTGTTTGCCGACAGTCTCATCTGGCAGGCGAGTTCGTAGAGTTCCTGCTGCAGTTGTGCCGCACTCTTCTTGTCTGTTCCCAGCACTTCGGCATAGTCGACGGCTGTCTGCCATCTTTTGTCAGCAGTGTTGCCGAAGGGGAATCGGAAGGCGAGTGTGAAGATGTCGTTGTCGGTATTCTTTACATATAAGACATCAAGACCCTTTTTTGTTTTTACCGTCGACATATCTTTTTCGAAGTCAGCAAAACGGGGTCCTATCTCTTTCGTCTTGGCGTTCTTTATCTCCGTTACGAAGTCACTCTCCTTATCACGGTTGGAGGGTATCGGGGTGATGGTAGGTTTGTCTATTTTCTTTAGATTGGTATCTTCGCCCTGGCGCTTGTATACTACCACGTAGTTGTTGCGGAAGTGGCGGCCGACAAAATCCATCACATCCTGCTTGGTTATTTTCGAGATGCGGCCGATGCGGTTTACGACATCATTCCAGTCCTGGCCATAAACGAAGGCGTCTACAAACTTCCTGGCTCTGTTTGAATTATCCTCCATCTGCTTGTTCTCGATGAGTTTGAGATTGTTAACTGCAGCGGTGATCATCTTCTCGTCCCAGTCTCCTCTGCGAAGTCTGTCAATCTCGCCGAGCAGCAGGTCGCGCACTTCTTCGAGCGTCTGTCCTTCTTTCGGCGTTCCTTCCATCATAAATGTTGTATAGTCGCGCTCGGCATAGTATCCGCCGGCTCCGTCGATTAGTTTCATCTGCTGGTTAAGGTCGATATCGATGAGTCCGGCCTTGCCGTTGGAGAGCAGTTTTTCCACCACCTCCAACGTGTCGGTCTGTCGTGAAGCCGCATTTTCAAACTTCCATCCCATGAGGATTGTCTCTGCCTCGAGTCCGACGACGGTGGTATCGTTAACGCTCGTCAGATCGGCTACGGGGGCGAAGTATGGATAAGTGCAGTCGGGATTGGTTTTCATATCTCCGAAATACTTGTCGATAATATTCATCACCTCGTCGAAGTCGAAGTCGCCCGACATGCAGATAGCCATATTGTTCGGACAGTAATACTGCCGGAAATATTTCTTTATATTTACGATGGACGGGTTTTTCAGATGTTCCTGTGTTCCGATCACAGTTTGTGTTCCATAGGGATGGGTGGGGTAGAGCTTTGCTCTCATCGCATTGTATGCCTTGCTTCCGTCGCTGCTCAGCCCCATATTGTATTCTTCGTATACGGCTTCGAGTTCTGTATGGAAGCCACGGATTACCATATTCTTGAAGCGGTCGGATTGTATCTTCGCCCAGTTTTCAATCTCGTTGGAGGGGATGTCTTCGGTGTAGTTGGTGCAGTCGTCGCTTGTCCAAGCGTTCGTTCCGATACCTCCGATGGCCGTCATCAGTTTGTCATACTCGTTGGGGATATTATACTGGGCTGCAAGCTGTGATACAGAGTCAATCTCGTGATATTTCTGTTTGCGGGCTTCGGAATCTTTGATGGTGCGGTATTCTTCGTAGAGGGCTTCTATCTTGTCGAGATATGGCTGTTCTGCCTCCATGTCGGTAGTGCCGAATTTGTCTGTGCCCTTAAACATCAAATGTTCCAGATAATGAGCTAATCCTGTTGTCTCCTTCGGGTCGTTACGGCCTCCGGTACGCACGGCGATATACGTCTGGATACGGGGCTTTTCCTTATTTTGTGAGAGGTATACTTTCATACCGTTGTCGAGAGTGTAGATGCGTGTATGCATCGGATCGGCAGCTACTTGCTGGTAGTCGTAGGATTTCGCTGCCGCAGGAGTCGGCACCGGTGTCATCGCTGCTAATATCGTTAAAAGTGCGATGGATTTGATGAGATTATTCATTTTAATTATTTTTTGAAATTTGTATATTTATCTTCATTACTTCTCTTTCTTCATCATAGGGAGTGTATAGAGAAGTATTTTTCTCCCTGCCTTGGTGCGACTGATGGCGCTGAAGACCTTGTATTTCTTCGTATAGTTGTTTGACGGCAGTGGGAAGAGTCCTTTCTTCTCCAGCCTGGCAATGCGTTCTTCCAGGTTCTGCAACGATCGGGTGAGCATGATGATATTATATATGTAATCCATCGTCAGTTGGTTAACACGCCTCATCATGGCTTTGCTTTCCTCCATAGGCAGTGATTCCCCCACACGCTGGAGATGGAAGAGTATATGTTCGGTGTCATTGAGTCGTTTGAGTTTCCATTTCCGTCCGTGCTTTGTGGTGATGGACTCGTCGCGGGTGGTGTAGTGATAAGCCTCCGACTCGGTAACGTAAATCTTTTCGCACCGTAATACGAGTTGGGGGGTGAATTCCTCGTCTTCGTGGACCAGTCCTGGAGTGAAGCGCAGATCGACTAATGACTTGCGCCGGAAGATGTATCCCCACGCAGTGGCTCGCAGATTGTTATGCTTCATATATGTGGCGCCGTCGACGGGTTCCGGCAGAGTGAGGGGGACCTCCGCGTCATCCTTGTCTGTCGCATTAAACATTACCATGTCGGGGTTGTGGTATCTCACGATATCAAGACAGTGAGAATAGGGGCCGCGCAGCAGATAATCATCAGTGTCGACAAACTGGATATACTGTCCCTTGGCGACATCCAGTCCGACATTGCGGGCGACACTGAGTCCTCCGTTCTTCTGCCTCAGGTATACGATCCGGTCGATATAGTCGCTTATCTCACTGATAGGACTGACATCGCTGCCGTCGTCGATAAGGATAATCTCTCTTTCTTCCTCGCTCAGTGACAGGGCGAATATCGACCCGAGACAGCGGCGGAGCATGTCGGTCGGCACGTTGTAATAAGTGAGAATGAAACTCACTAACGGCCCTTTATTGTTTTGTGTATCTTGCATAATCGTTCAATTCCTGATAAGTTGAGCAAATGTAGTTTCATTCTTCCGACGGCGCCGACTCCGATATCGCTGATGCGGCTCACGTGAAGAGAGGGGAGGATGATTTTCCCTGTATCGCGGTAAACGTCGAGTTGGATATTAAGAAGTGAATAGTAATATCTCATCAGCAGGGGATAGAGGCCGTCGTTTTTATCTTTTATATCTTTAGACAGTTCTTCGAATACCGGCAGATGGGCTTTGAGCAATACATACAATCCTAGTCCGTCGGCTCTTGCGGTGATTCCGTTGGGATTGTCATAGTAATGGTAATATCCTGTCGGGTAGGTGGATATCTTTCTCGTATGTTTGAGGAGTAGAGGAAGTGTATAGGCATCCTCAAAGATTTTCCCTTTCGGGAAACGGATGCCCGTCTCTTTGAATAGCGACGAACGATATATTTTGTTCCATGCGTAGGCATGTTCGTAGGCTTTGCTTTCGAGCCAGTATTTTGATGCTGATTCGTACGAGCCGTAGAAGTCTGTCGGCACTTCGTCGTCCGAGCCGTAGTGCATGATGATATTAAACTCCACGATGTCGGCAGTCGGGTCCCCGTCCATCATCTTCACTATATCACCGTAAAATTTCTCTTCCGACAGTTCGTCGTCGGAGTCTACGAAGGTGATATATTCCCCTCTGGCAGCTTCGATGCCGGCGTTTCTGGCGTCGCTGAGTCCTCCGTTGCGCTTGTGGATCACACGGATGCAGGGATCGGAGTGAGCCCATCTGTTGCATATCTGCGGACTGCTGTCAATGGACCCGTCGTCGACAAGGATCACCTCCATGTCGTTGACATCCTGCGACAGCACACTCCTGACACATCTGTCGAGAGTGGCTTCCACTTGATATACGGGTATGATGATACTCAGCTTCATAAATGCAAAGATACATGTTTTTTGTCAAAAACGAGAATTTCGCAAAATATTTCTTTTATTATTACGTTTTTTATTTGGTATAAAGATGGATAAAGCGGAAAATAACTATAAGCATATACTGAAGTACACGAGCATCTTTGGCGGCGTGCAGGGTCTGAATATCCTTATCGGCCTTGTGCGCAACAAACTTGTTGCCGTGATTCTCGGTCCTCAGGGAATGGGTCTTATGGCGCTTTTCAATTCATCCGTACGCCTGATTTACGACTCCACCAATCTAGGCATTCCGGTGAGCGCTGTGAAGAATATCTCTCAGGCTTACGACAGCGGCGACGAGGCTGCGGTGAAGAAGTATGTGCAGGTGGTCAGGTCGTGGACTTTCCTCACGGCTCTTCTCGGCACACTGCTCTGCGCGATTGCCAGTCCGCTGTTTAATAATCTGTCGTTTACGTGGGGGGATCACACGTTGCATTATCTTCTCCTGTCGCCGATAGTCGGAATGACTGCCATTACCGGAGGAGAGACCGCGATACTTAAGGGAGTGAGACGGTTGCGCGATCTAGCCACTATCCAGGTGGCGACGGTGATATCTGCCTTGGTCACGAGTGTTCCGCTGTATTATTATTTCGGCGAGCCGGCCATCGTTCCTTCGCTGATAATCATCGCACTGGCATCGATGATTATCACTATCGTCTATTCCTTCCGGCTCTACCGGCCAGAGTGGAAAATAAGAAAGGGAGATCTGGGGATGGGGCGTAGCATGATAGTGCTCGGAATAGCTTTCGTGATTGCGGGGGTGCTGGGTAGTGGCGCTGACTTCGCTATACGGTCTTTCGTAAGCCATACCGCCGATCTTGATACTGTCGGCCTTTATAATGCGGGATTTATGATGACGATGACCTACGGAGGCATGGTGTTTTCGGCGATGGAGACTGATTATTTCCCCAGATTGTCGTCGCAGTTTGCCAACCGCCATGTGAGAAATAATATCATCAACCAGCAGATAGAAGTATCTCTGTTGCTCATATCTCCAATGCTGACTTGGTTTATGATCTGTCTTCCCATTCTGCTTCCCCTGCTCTATAGCGGTAAGTTTCTTCCGGTGATAGGCATGATGCAGGCGATAGTTTTCGCGATGCTGATGAGAGCTGCCAAACTGCCGGTGGCTTACATCGCTCTGGCGGCCGGCGACTCGAAGTCGTATCTTATCATCGAGACGACGTATTATCTATTCCTTATCGCGGCGGTGATGATAGGGTTCAGCGGATGGGGACTCGATGGAGCGGGATGGGCAATCACCATCACCGGCATCTTCGATATTCTTCAGGTATATATATATTATAGTATAAGGTATAAGTATCGCCCTACCAACCGGCTTTTCTATTATCTGTCGTTGCAACTACCTCTGCTTATCGCTGCATATCTGATAACAAAGACGGATGACGCTTTCCTTTACTGGGGATTGGGTATCGCTGTAGCGCTTATCAGCACGATCGTCTCCGTAAGACTTTACATGAAACTGCGATAAGCCGAACGGTCAGAGCAGATTGTCAAACCATCCTTTTATTATTTCTATTTTCTCATCATCGGAGAGCGACGGTGAGTTGAGTGTCCTCATCAGGGTGCCGTTGCCGAAGATATGATTAACCCGGCGACGGAGTTCGTAAAAACGCTCCGTGCCCTGGTCGGCCTCCCTCTCTCTCGGAGTGTCGTGACTGAAGTGCCTGATGTAATCCCACGCGAAACTGAGAATGTAAAACAGTTGGTTGGAGAAAACCTCGCGATGCTGTATGTGTATCAGTTCATGACTCATCTGCGCCAGCCACGCCTCGGCATTATTGCCCAGTTTGCGGCTGTCGAAATAAGCCTTGCTCATATATATGTGCATGCTGTCGGTGTGTCGTCCGAGAGTGATGGCATACCACGGATACACCCACCACGCCTTGGTCATCCTTACGGCTCTCACCTTGTCAAAGTCGGTGCCGCTGATTCTTGAAAGCAGGTAGGCTGCGGGCAGACGGAAGGTAAACGACTGACGCCGCCCTCTCCCGTGTCGGTTGAGGATGGCGTCAGGATAGGCTTTGAAAATCTCTTTCATCGATTCTCCAAGCGGTATTTCTCGTATCTTAGTATTCCAGCATAGGAGGAAGCTCCTTGGCCTGGTCGATCATTCTCTGTACCTCGGTAACACTGGGAACACGGTTGCAGAGATTCTTCTGGGCGTTCACCTCTTCGAGTTTTGCCTGGAGATTCTCAGCCACGCGATGGCGGAGCTCTTTCACTGTATCCACGCCCGAAGCCTCAAGCAGTTCGGAGAACTGGGGGCCTACGCCGTCGATGCGGAACAGGTCGGCGTGATTTGCCCAGCGAAGGATCAGTTTGCCGCTGATGCCCGTCTCTTTCTCCAGAGCGTCTCTGCCCGATGGTTTCTTACATTTTTCCAGCAGTTCGCTTACTTTTGTGATGCCTGCTGCGATGAGCTTCTCTGCGTATACCTCGCCGATGCCCTCGATGTCGATAATCTTGTAATCCATAAATTATTCGGTTTTAGTGGTAAATAAAATCTTATGACTGCAAATGTATCATTTTTTTCCGATAGTTGCAACTTTTTTGAAGAAAATTGTTACTTTTGCACCCAGATTAATAAAAAGACTATGATTTTTGGAAAGAAAAAAAGATGGCACAAGCTTCCGGGGCAGCCCCTCACGGAGATGGATGAGAAGGTGATGTACTGGGAAAGCAAAGGTAAGGAAGTGCCTACCCGCGACCTGATAAAAACACCCGAACAGATTGAGGGGATAAGAAAAAGCGGAGTGGTGAATACCGGTGTGCTCGACGAAGTGGCCAAAAATATCCATGCCGGCATGAATACGCTGGAAATAGACAAGATAGTTTATGATTACACCGTATCCCACGGAGCTGTTCCGGCACCGCTCAACTACGAGGGGTTTCCGAAGAGTGTGTGCACGAGTATCAACGAGGTGGTGTGCCATGGTATTCCCAAGGAGAGTGATGTTCTCAAGGAGGGCGACATTATCAATGTCGACGTGTCGACCATCCTCGACGGATATTTCAGCGATGCCTCGCGTATGTTTATCATTGGCAAGACCACTCCCGAGAAAGAGCAGTTGGTGAGAGTCACCAAGGAATGCCTGGAAATCGGCGCCGAGGCTGCACAGCCTTACGGTTTCGTGGGGGATATCGGACATGCGATACAGAAACATGCCGAGAAGTATCATTACGGGGTGGTGCGCGACTTGTGCGGACACGGCGTGGGACTCAAATTCCACGAGGAGCCCGACGTGCTGCACTACGGACATCGCGGAACAGGTATGCTGCTCGTTCCCGGTATGGTATTCACCATTGAACCGATGATCAACATGGGTACATGGAAGGTGTTTATCGACGAGGATGACGAATACGGATGGGAGGTGATTTCTGGCGACGAACTGCCGAGCGCCCAGTGGGAGCATACCTTCGTGATGACCGAGCACGGTGTGGAGGTGCTCACGTACTAGTTATAAAATAGGTGGAAGATTTTATTCGGATAATGGAGAAAAAAGATATATACATTCTTGGTATAGAGAGCAGCTGCGATGACACTTCGGCTGCCGTGTTGCGCAACGGAGTGTTGCTGAGCAATGTTACGGCTTCTCAGGCTGTGCATGAGGCTTACGGCGGAGTGGTTCCCGAACTGGCATCACGGGCTCATCAGCAGAATATTGTGCCGGTGGTAGACCAGGCGATAAAAAGAGCCGGCATCGACAGAACTCAGCTCTCTGCTGTGGCATTCACACGAGGTCCCGGACTGATGGGATCGCTCCTCGTGGGAGTGAGTTTCGCAAAGGGATTCGCCCGCTCGCTCGGTATCCCTCTCGTCGACGTTAACCACCTTCAGGGTCATGTGATGGCTCATTTCATCAAGGAGAGTGACGACGACACGTCGGCTCCACCTCTGCCTTTCCTCTGCCTGCTCGTCAGCGGAGGCAACTCGCAGATCGTCAAGGTGAACGCCTACAACGATATGGAGGTGCTCGGACAGACTATCGACGATGCTGCCGGAGAAGCGATCGACAAGTGTTCGAAGGTGATGGGACTCGGATATCCCGGAGGACCGATCATCGACAAACTCGCCAGACAGGGTAACCCGCATACCTTTGAATTCGCCGAACCGCATATCCCGGGGCTCAATTACAGTTTCAGCGGACTGAAGACGTCGTTCCTCTATTCGCTAAGGAAATGGGTGGAGGAAGATCCTGACTTCGTGGAGCATCATAAGGAAGATCTGGCTGCTTCGCTCGAATTCACTATTGTCGACATCCTGATGAACAAACTCCGCAAGGCCGTGAAAACCACCGGGATAAAGCATGTGGCGGTGGCTGGAGGAGTGAGTGCCAACAACGGGCTGCGCAATGCCTTCAAAGAGCATCAGGAGAAATACGGATGGACAATATATATCCCCAAGTTCAGTTATACCACCGACAATGCCGCGATGATCGGAATAACGGGATATTACAAGTATCTCGACGGCGAATTCTGTTCTATCGACAAACCGGCTTTCTCAAAAGTGACATTCAAATAATACAATCTCAATATGGAATTCGAAAACAAAGTGTTAAGCCGTACGATTAACGGCTTTCTATACGATTCGGGAATGACTCTCGCAACGGCTGAAAGTTGTACCGGAGGTAGAGTGGGGGAGTGCATCATCGCCACGCCCGGAAGCTCCGTCTACTTCAAGGGAGGGGTGATATCTTACACTAACGAGATAAAGGAACGGCTGCTCAAGGTTGACCACCAGCTGCTCGAGGAGAAGACAGCCTACTGCGAGGAAGTGGCGGTGGCGATGGTCAAGGGAGTCATCAACATCATGAACACTGATTTGGGAATCGCCGTTACAGGCATCGCAGGCCCCGGCGGAGCCACTCCCGACATCCCCGTCGGAACGATCTGGATAGCATGCGGAGATAAGGACAACGTGGTGACACTCAAACTCACAGACGACGAGGGACGCGATCTCAATATTGCCAAAGCTACCAATCAGGCACTCCAACTTTTCGTCTCTTTTCTCAAGGATAAGTTAAATAAATAAAAAAAACAGCATTCTTTCAATCAAAATCCCGAAACAGTTTGGAAAAGTCGAAAAAAGTTCGTACCTTTGCACCCTGTTTGGAATAAGTTATTAAAAGGACACTAAAAATTTAGATAGAAATGTCGAAAGTTTGTCAGATTACAGGTAAAAAAGCCATGATTGGCAACAATGTTTCGCACTCAAAGCATCGCACAAAGAGAAGCTTTGATGTGAACTTGTTCAGCAAGAAGTTCTACTATGTAGAAGAGCAGTGCTGGATACAGCTCAAGATCAGTGCCGCTGGTCTGAGACTGATTAATAAGGTAGGTCTCGACGCAGCTCTCAAACAGGCTGTAGCCAAGGGATACGTTGATTGGAAAGACATTAAAGTTATAGGAGACTAAACGAGATGGCAAAGAAAGTTAAAGGTAACAGAGTACAGGTGATTCTGGAGTGCACCGAGATGAAAGAGTCGGGCCAGCCCGGAACAAGCCGTTACGTGACTACTAAGAACCGTAAGAATACTCCCGAGCGCATGGAGCTCAAGAAGTATAACCCGATTCTCAAAAGAATGACAGTTCACAAGGAGATCAAGTAATCTCGATTAGGAGTTCTTAAATTCACAATTTAAAGAAAGTTAGACTATGGCAAAAAAAACCGTCGCTACCCTCCACGAAGGATCAAAGGATGGTCGCGCATACTCAAAAGTGATCAAGATGGTTAAAAGCCCCAAGACCGGTGCTTATATTTTCGATGAGCGCATGGTGCCCAACGAGGCTGTTGACGAATTCTTTAAGGATTAATTTTCTTAACTTAGATATTAAAGATTTGGCCGTACTTTGAAAAAAGTGCGGCCTTTTTTTGCTTTTTTGAGTCTTTTTCTCTCTAATATGATTTTTTTTGTGTAACTTTGCAGTAGTAATGTGCCATGCAAAGAGCATGAAGATTTATAAAGTAATATGGGATTATTCGGATTTTTCAACAAAAACAAGAAAGAGACGCTGGACAAGGGCTTGGAGAAAACCAAGCAGAGCGTGTTCTCGAAGCTTACGCGCGCCATCGCCGGCAAGTCGAAAGTCGACGACGACGTGCTCGACAACCTTGAGGAAGTGCTTATCTCCAGCGACGTCGGTGTGGACACTACATTGAAAATCATTCATCGTATCGAGGAGCGCGTGCAGAGGGACAAGTATGTCAGCACCAGCGAACTCAACGCTATCCTCAGAGACGAGATCGCCACACTGCTCACGGAGAATAATTCCGATGATAACGAAGACTGGGATATCCCCCGGGGACACAAACCTTACGTAATCCTCGTGGTGGGAGTAAACGGAGTGGGAAAGACGACGACAATCGGCAAACTGGCATATCAGTTCAAGAAAGCCGGCAAGTCGGTATGTCTCGGCGCTGCCGACACCTTCCGCGCCGCAGCCGTAGACCAGCTCTGCATCTGGGCCGACAGGGTGGGAGTGCCCATCGTGAAACAGCAGATGGGAAGCGATCCGGCATCCGTGGCTTTCGATACTCTCTCTTCGGCAAAAGCCAACGGCACGGATGTAGTGCTCATCGATACCGCCGGACGACTGCACAATAAAATCGGCCTGATGAACGAGCTGAAGAAGATTAAGGATGTGATGAAAAAGGTCGTTCCCGACGCTCCCGACGAGGTGCTGCTCGTTCTCGACGGATCGACAGGACAGAATGCTTTCGAACAGGCGAAGCAGTTCTCCGCGGTGACCAACATCACCTCGCTGGCGATAACAAAACTCGACGGTACTGCCAAAGGCGGCGTCGTGATCGGTATCAGCGACCAGCTGAAGGTGCCCGTGAAATACATCGGTCTCGGCGAGGGAATGGAAGACCTGCAACTCTTCAACCGCCGTCAGTTCGTGGATTCTCTCTTCAGTGAGAAATAAATCCGGGTGCACTGAAAATAATGTTGAGTGAAGTGAAAATATATTTTGGCAACAGTGAAAATATTCCGCAGAAACAAGAACAGTGAAAAAGAATGTTATTGACATAGTGACCATGGGATGTTCCAAAAACCTCGTCGACAGCGAGGTGCTCATGAGGCAGTTTGAGGCTAACGGATACAAATGTACCCACGACTCGAAGAATCCTCAGGGGGAGATTGCCGTGATCAATACCTGCGGATTTATCAATGATGCCAAGGAGGAGAGTATCAATAAGATACTCGAATTCGCACAGGCGAAGGAGGAAGGGCGCCTGAACAAACTCTTCGTGATGGGATGTCTCTCGCAGAGATATAAGGAGGAACTGGAAAAGGAAATCCCGCAGGTGGACAAATACTACGGGAAGTTCGACTACAAACAGCTGCTCAAAGACCTCGGCAAACCGTTTGTCGCGTCGTGCGAAGGACAGCGCCATATCACCACCCCGCGCCATTACGCCTACGTGAAGATCAGCGAGGGCTGCGACCGGCATTGTGCCTATTGCGCCATCCCGATCATCACGGGGAAGCACAAGAGCCGCCCGATGGAGGAGATTCTCGATGAGGTGAGACGTCTTGCGGCTGCCGGGACAACGGAGTTTCAGATCATCGCACAGGAGCTCACTTACTATGGTGTCGACATCGACGGAAAGCAGCATATCGCCCAGTTGATAGAAAAAATGGCTGATATCAAAGGTGTCAGGTGGATCAGGCTCCACTATGCTTATCCCACCCATTTCCCTTTCGATCTGCTCAGAGTGATGAGAGAGAAGCCCAACGTATGCAAATATCTCGATATCGCCCTCCAGCATATCAGCGACAGGATGCTAGAGAGGATGCGGAGAAATGTGAGCAAAGAGGAGACCTACGAACTGGTGAGACGTCTTCGTGAGGAAGTGCCGGGAATACATATCCGCACCACTCTGATGGTAGGATTCCCTGGAGAGACCGATGCTGATTTCGAAGAGCTGATGGAGTTTGTCGCATGGGCCCGGTTCGAACGTATGGGTGCCTTCGCTTACTCGGAGGAGGAGGGCACGTATAGTGCTGACAAATACGAAGATGATGTGCCTGAGGAGACAAAGCAGGAACGCCTCGACCGTCTTATGGATCTGCAGCAGTCTATAAGTGCGGAGGTCGAAGAGGCCAAGGTGGGGCAGACGCTCAGGGTCGTCATCGACCGCAAGGAGGGAGACTATTATGTAGGCCGCACGGAATACAGCTCGCCCGAGGTGGATCCCGAGGTGCTCGTCCCTGTTTCCGACCGTGATGTGAGGGTCGGGAGATATTATAATGTAAAGATAGACTCGGCCGAGGCCTTCGACCTCTTCGGCACGATAGTATAGTATTGGAAACATAACGTAAAAGAAACTAAAAATACCCAAAGATATGAACAACAAGGAATTTATAGCCGCATTAGCAAAGCGCACAGGATATTCACCGTCAGCGACACAGAGGATGGTGAACACGGTGGTGGGAGCGATGACGAAAGAGTTTGAAAACTCCGAATCGGTATATATCTCCGACTTCGGCACTTTCGAGGTGAAAAAGAAACTCGAGAGGGTGATCGTTAATCCTGCAACGCAGCAGAAAATGCTCGTGCCGCCTAAGTTCGTCTTGCAGTTCAAACCGCAATCCAGAATCAAAGCTAAACTAAAGTAAAGGAGGACTTCGGATATGGCTAAGAATTTGAAAGACTTGTCGCAGATCGTCAGCGACAACCATAATATAGGGCCCGATGAGGCTTACGCCTTCGTGAGCGATATCTTCGAAATGGTCGTCACTGCGTTGCAGACGGAGAAGAGCGTGAAGATCAAGGGATTGGGCGCCTTTAAGATCGTCGACGTGCAGGATCGCGAGAGCGTTAACGTGAATACAGGCGAAAGGGTGATCATCGAAGGGCACGGAAAGGTGAGCTTTACACCAGAGACCAGTCTTAAAGAACTGGTAAACAGACCGTTCTCGCAGTTTGAGACTGTCTTCATCGACGATGATGTCGACATCACCAAGATCGATCCCGAGGAAGATGAATCCGACGTGCTTAGCAAGATCGACGAGAATATCTTCTCCGACGAGAATCTCGAGGAGGCGAGGGAAGTGGATCACTTCAGAGAGGAACAGACCAAGGCTGAGGAACGCAGACGGAGGGCTGAGAAAAAACGTCAGTATTACGACGACGAGCCGGATGATGTCACACAGATGCCGGATGGCTTCATAGATGACAGAACCGTCACCGTGAGACGGACGAGAAGACCGGCGAGAATCGTCGCAAAACCGTATGTCCCTGATTCCGAGCCGGTTGTGGAAGTGACAAAACCGAAGGTCGTAAGACCTAAAAGGGCAGAGGCAAAGCAAGAGGTGAAAGACGAAACCGACGACAAGGAGCTGATCAGCATGCTTGCCGGATTTGAAGAGGAAAACGATCCCACCAATGCCCCGGAGCAGAACGACGAGATGGACGAACTCGTGAACCTCATAAAGAACGAATCCGAAGACGAGGAAGATTCTCAGGACGTTGACGATTATGAGACTGCCCACGAGCCTGAAGAGGAGGAATACGACGAGCCGGAAGAAGAACCCGAGGATGAGTCCGATGAAGCAGGGTTTGTAGAGTTCGTAGACGAAGAAGAAGAGGAGCCCGAACCGCAGCCGGAACCTGTATCGCATATTAAAGGTTCGGTGGAGCGTAAATACGTAAGTATTTCTGACGAAAGAAGAAAGCCTTCACAGAAACGTCAGGTGGAAACCGTCGAGGAAGAGGAAGAAGACGGAACTGCAACAAGAAGAACTGCTGCTATGGACAACAGCAGATCGAGAACCTCCGAGAGAAAAATTTACGATATCGGAGATGATGACGACAGTTTCTTCAGATCAAAAAAACTGATGTACGGCATCGGTGCTGCTCTCGTAGCCCTCGCTCTGTTCTCTATCGGTTTCTTTATCGGAATGAAGAAACAGTCTTCAAAGATCAAACAGCTGGAGTATAAGATCGCTGCCCTCGAAGAGGTGAAAGCCTTCGAATCACAGGAAGAAGGAGCGGAATTTTCTGACGAACCCCGACCGGTGGCACAGAAAGCTAATGTAGAGCCCGATCAGCCGTCTCCCAAGCCGCAGAAGCCTGTCAAGGCCGACGTGGCTGAGAAAGAGCCTGGTGCAGCTCCGGCTCCGGCACCCCAGCCGAAGAAACCGGCTGCCGGACAGAAAGACAATGCTCCCGCAAAACCGGCCGTGGCTAAAGAAGAAAAACCGGCTCCCGCCAACGGTGAGGAACTCGACTACCGTGTATACGAACGAAAGAGTAATGAAATACGTACCGGAGCCTACCGCATCATCGGTGTGCAGAACACTATAAAGGCCCGCGAGGGAGAAACCCTCAACAAGATTTCCGCAAGGATACTCGGGCCGGGAATGACCTGCTATCTCTCCGCACTCAACGACCTCCCGAAGGATGCCGTGCTGAGTGAGGGACAGGTGATAAAAATACCTAAACTCAAACTCAAAATAAAGAAAAACAAGCCCAATAAAGTCTGAAAAAGGCTGATAACTGAAAAAGTTTCTTAAAATGTAAGTTTTGAGAAATTTTTTTAATATTATTTAGATGCTAATTTTCGCTTTTCTACATTTATTGTAGTACTTTTGCGTCTGATTTGAGATAATAGAAAGTTATAACATTAAAAACAATAAACAATGGCAGAAGCTATCGACATCCGCGAACTTAACATGCGGATAGAGCAACAGAGCGGGTTTGTACAGAACCTCATCACAGGAATGGACCGCGTGATCGTCGGTCAGAAACATTTGGTAGACTCACTTCTTATCGGTCTGCTCAGTGACGGACATATCTTGCTCGAAGGTGTGCCCGGTCTGGCTAAGACACTTGCTATCAAGACACTCGCACAACTTATCGACGCCGACTTCAGCCGGGTGCAGTTCACTCCCGACCTCCTCCCTGCCGACGTTATCGGAACGCTGATTTATTCGCAGAAGGATGAGAAGTTCAATGTCAAGAAGGGTCCGGTGTTCGCCAACTTCGTGCTGGCCGACGAGATCAACCGTGCTCCGGCGAAGGTCCAGAGCGCGCTGCTCGAGGCGATGCAGGAGAAGCAGGTGACAATCGGCAGCGAGACGTTCCGTCTGCCCAGCCCTTTCCTCGTGATGGCCACACAGAACCCGATAGAGCAGGAGGGTACCTATCCGCTGCCCGAGGCGCAGGTGGACCGTTTCATGCTCAAGGTGATTATCGATTATCCCACTCTCGACGAGGAAAAACTGATCATCCGTGAGAATATCAAGGGAGAGATGCCTACCGTAACGCCTGTCACCACCGGCGAGGATATCCTCAAGGCGAGAAGCGTGGTAAGGGAGGTGTATCTCGACGAGAAGATCGAACAGTATATCGCCGACATCGTATTCGCCACCCGTTATCCCGAGCGCTACGGTCTGAAAGAGATGACGTCGCTGATCAGTTTCGGTGGCAGCCCCCGTGCAAGTATCAATCTTGCCAAAGCATCGCGAGCCTATGCCTTCATCAAGAGAAGGGGATATGTCGTGCCGGAGGATGTCCGCGCCGTGGTTCATGATGTCATGCGCCATCGTATCGGACTCACCTACGAGGCCGAGGCCAACAATGTTACGAGCGAGGAAATCGTAAGCAAGATAATCAACAAAGTCGAGGTTCCATAATGGATACAAGCGAAATTCTAAAGAAAGTTAGAAAGATAGAAATCAAGACCCGCGGACTGAGCAGCAATATCTTCGCGGGTCAGTATCACTCCGCCTTCAAGGGCAGGGGTATGGCTTTCAGCGAGGTTCGCGAATATCAGTTCGGTGATGACGTGCGTGACATCGACTGGAATGTCACGGCCCGTTTCCACCGTCCTTATGTGAAAGTGTTCGAGGAGGAGAGGGAGATGACGGTGATGCTGCTCATCGACGTCAGCGGCTCCCTCGATTTCGGTACCCAGAAGCAGATGAAGAAGGATATGGTGACGGAGATCGCCGCCACGCTGGCCTTCAGCGCCATACAGAACAACGATAAGATCGGGGTCATCTTCTTCTCCGACAAGATTGAGAAGTATATCCCCCCGAAGAAGGGCCGCAAGCATATCCTTTACATCATCCGCGAGATGCTCGACTTCCATCCCGATAGCAGGAAGACGGATGTAAAGATGGCCGTCGAATACCTCAACAGTGTGATGAAGCGCCGCTGCACGGCTTTCATCCTCAGCGATTTCTATGTGAACCAGGATTTCGAACAGGCTCTCACTATCTGCAACCGCAAGAACGATGTGATAGCCATCCAGGTATACGATATACGTGCGAAGGTATTGCCCGATGTCGGGCTGATGCGCATCAAGGATGCCGAGACCGGTCACGAGATGTATATCGATACCGGCAGCCGCCGTCTGCGTCAGGCGCATGAGAACTTCTGGCGCAGCCGTGAGCACAATCTTATCAAGACGTTCAACAAGAGTAATGTGGACAATGTGTCGATAGCCACCAACGAGGACTACGTGAAGGCTCTGATGCAGTTGTTCTCCCAAAGAAGAAGTTAGGTGATGAAGAGATTATATACTTTGATGATGCTTCTGTCTGCGGCACTGGTGATGTCGGCCCAGTCGGTGGGAGTCGTTTCTTCCATCGATTCGGTGCAGATACTTATCGGTGATCAGGCTCACATATCTCTCAAGGTGAATATGGGCAGGGGGCAGAAACTGGTGATGCCTGAATTCAAGCGTTCGGAGATGATCACTCCCGGAGTGGAGGTGCTGGAGATAACCCCTGCCGACACCACGTCGCTCGACAACGACATGATTTCCGTCGAAAGGGTGTATACCGTGACTTCGTTCGACGACAGTCTTTATTCCATCCCACCGATGGAGGTGAGTGTCGACGGAAAGAAATACCACTCCGGCAAACTTGCATTGAAGGTGCTTACCATCGAGGTCGATACAGCTCATGCCGAAAAGTTCTTCCCCGCGAAGGACGTGCAGGACAATCCCTTCCAGTGGGGCGATATCAGCACTCTGTTCTGGCTCGCTCTGCTGATGCTGGCCCTGTTGCTGGTGGTATATTATATGTATCTGATTCTCAGCGGTAAGAAACCGGTGCTTTTCAAGGTTAAGTTTATCCGTAAATTGCTGCCTCACCAGAAGGCTATGAAGGAGATAGAACAGCTTAAGGCGAGCCGTATGACGGTGCAGGAAAATCCGAAGGAATACTACACCCGTCTTACCGACACCCTCCGCAAATATATCGAGGAGCGCTTTGGATTCTCCGCCATGGAGATGACATCGTCGGAGATAATACAGCACTTGCAGGAGAGCGGCGACAGGAAGATGATTGACGAACTAAACGAACTCTTCCAGACGGCCGACCTGGTGAAGTTTGCCAAGTATTCCACTCTCATCAACGAGAACGATATGAATCTGGTGAACGCCATAGAATTCATCAATACCACGAAACAGGAAAACCAGCCTGTCGAGGAGAAGGTCGTACCGGAACTTACCGCCGAGGAACAGAAGACCCGCAAGTCGAGGGTGTGGCTCAAGGCCGGCATCTGGATATGTTCGCTTGCGGCCCTTGCCCTGCTGGTGTACATCGTGTATTCGCTGTATCTCTTATAAAAGACTTTAAAGTGTAGATTATGGAATTTGCAAATAAAGAATATCTGTTTCTGCTACTGCTGCTGATACCTTATATAGTATGGTATCTGCTGCTTCGCAAGAAGAGCGAGCCCACGATGCAGATGTCGGATACATACTCATACCGCTATGCCCCGAAGAGCTGGAAGGTGAGGCTCATCCACGCCCCGTTCCTGCTCCGCCTGTTCACCTTCACGATGATAGTGATCGTGCTGGCCCGTCCTCAGACACATAACTCATGGAAGGAACAGAGCGTCGAGGGTATCGATATCATGCTTGCCATCGACGTGTCGACGAGTATGCTGGCGGAGGACCTGAGACCCAACCGTCTGGAGGCTGCCAAACAGGTGGCCGCGGAGTTTATCGTCGGTCGTCCGAACGACAATATCGGACTGACGATATTCGCGGGAGAGGCCTTCACGCAGTGCCCTATGACCACCGACCATGCCTCGCTGCTGAATCTTCTGCAGGGCGTGAGAACGGATATCGCGCAGAACGGCATCATCGAGGATGGTACTGCCATCGGTATGGGTCTTGCCAATGCCGTGTCGCGACTCAAGGACAGCAAGGCCAAGAGCAAGGTGGTGATACTCCTTACTGACGGTTCCAACAATATGGGTGACATCTCGCCGATGACTGCAGCTGAGATCGCCAAGAGCATGGGTATCAGAGTGTATACCGTGGCAGTGGGAACCAATAAGACAGCACGTTATCCGATGCCTGTGGCAGGGGGTATACAGTATGTCGACATCAAGGTGGAAATCGATGCCGAGACCCTCGAGAATATCGCCAAGGCCACCGACGGTGTGTTCAACCGCGCCACCAACAACTCGCAGCTGCAGGAGATATATCAGTCTATAGACAAACTGGAGAAGACGAAACTCAACGTGAAGAAGTTCAGTAAGAAGTACGAGGCATACCAGCCTTTCGCACTCGCGGCGATACTGGCCCTCCTGCTCGAGATACTGCTCCGCCTCACGGTGTTGCGTCGTATTCCATAAAAACCGGGAGATAAGGAAATGTTCAGATTTGAAGATTCTACATATTTGTATTTGTTGCTGCTGATACCGGTGCTTATCGTCATCTGGTTTCTCACGGCACGCAACCGCAGTAAGCGTCTTCGCAAGTTTGGTGATATAAACCTCATCAGGCAGTTGATGCCGGGAGTGTCGAAATACCGCCGCACGATAAAGTTCTCGCTTCTTCTGGCGGCTCTGGCACTGCTCATCATCATGATAGCCCGTCCGCAGATGGGAGCCAAGATATCCCACGAGAAGCGCACCGGTATCGAGACTCTCATCTGTCTGGATATCAGTAATTCGATGAAGGCCGAGGATGTGTCTCCGTCGCGTCTGATGAAGAGTAAGATGCTGATAGAAAATCTGGTGGACAACTTCAACACCGACAAGGTGGGACTCATCGTCTTTGCCGGTAATGCCTTCGTGCAGCTCCCTATCACCAGCGACTACGTATCCGCGAAGATGTTTCTCGGCAATATCGAGCCCGGCATGATTCCCACGCAGGGAACCAATATCGCCGAGGCGCTGCAGATAGCATCAGCCAGCTTCACCCATCAGGAGGGCGTCGGCAAAGCCATCATCGTGATCACCGACGGTGAGGATCATGAGGGAGGGGCCGTCGAGGCCGCCAAGGCTGCCAAAGACAAAGGACAGAGAGTGTATATGCTCGGCATCGGATCATCCAAAGGATCTCCCATTCCCGACGGACAGGGAGGTTATATGTCCGACAGGGGAGGGCAGACCGTGATGTCGGCACTCAACGAGGATATGTGCAAGCAGATTGCTTCGGCAGGTGGTGGTGCCTACATCCATGTGGATAATACCAACCGTGCGCAGGAGCAGCTAAACACCGAACTCGACAAACTATCAAAGAAAGAGATGAACTCCACTATTTACAGCGAATACGACGAGCAGTTCCGGGCTTTCGGAATCCTCGCACTAATACTTCTGATCATCGAGATCTGCATCCTCGACAGGAAGAATCCCGTGGTGAGCAGACTCTCGCTGTTCAAACGTAACAAGAAGACCGCTATGATCGTGCTGCTTTTCATTCTGCCCTCCGTGGCAGCAGTGGCACAGACCGACAGACAGTATATCAAACAAGGCAACAAACTTTTCCGCGAAGGTAAGTTCGCCGAGTCGGAGGTGCTCTACCGCAAGGCTCTCGAGAAGAACGGCAGGAACCCCCAGGCGGTATACAACCTCGGCAACGCCCTGCTCATGCAGAAGAAAGACTCCGCGGCGATAGTGCAGTACCAGCAGGCGTCGAAGATGGAACCCAACAAGATCCGTCTGGCCAAGTCGTTCCATAATATGGGTGTGGTATGCCAGTCTCACCAGATGTACCAGGAGGCATGTACTGCCTACGCCGAGGCCCTGCGCAACAATCCCAAGGACGACGAGACAAGGTACAACTACGTACTCTGCCGCAGGATGATGAAGAACCAAGGCGGTGGCGGCGGCAACGACAACAAGAACGACAAGAACAAAGATCAGAACAAGGATAAGAAACAGGATCAGAACAAAGACGACAAAAACAAAGACCAGAATAAGGACCAGAAAAAAGACCAGCAGAAACAGCAGGATCAGAAAGACAAGATGAGCAAGGAGAATGCCGAACAGCTGCTCAATGCCGCAGTACAGCAGGAGCAGGCTACCCAGCGACGCGTCAAGGAGGCCGAGAGAAAGGCCACGAAACGGACACTGGAGAAAAACTGGTAACGGGGTGCTTATAATGGTTTGACATAAAACAGAAAGCAGATGAAGAAAGTATACTTAATTGGATTATTCATTCTGGCGGCAATCATGACACAGGCACAGTCGCTGACACTGCAGGCACCGTCGTCGGTACAGACGGGCGAGCAGTTCAGGGTGTCGTATACCGTCAACACCAACAAAGCCAGCGGATTCCGCGTCGGTGACTTCCCCAGCGCTCTCGAAGTGCTCATGGGACCGAGCAAATCCGAACAGTCGAGCTTTCGTATGGTGAACGGCCACATGAGCAGTTCGTCGAGTATCACTTATACATTCATTATATCAGCAAACGAACCTGGCACCTTCACCATCCCCTCGGCCCATGTCACTGTGGAGGGAAACACCGTGAAATCGGCTACGGCGAAGATCACCGTGGGAGGAAAGGCACAGTCGTCACAACAGAACCAGAATCAAAGGCAGAACGGAGGACAGCAACAGCAGCAGCTGCCGCAGGCCAAGGTGAAAGCCGCCGGATCGCCGATATCCTCCAACGAACTGTTTATCAAGGTCAGCGCCAACAAACAGAGGGTGCACGAGCAGGAGCCGGTGCTTCTCTCATATAAGGTGTACACCCTCGTAGACCTCACCCAGCTGCGAGGCAATATGCCCGACCTGAAGGGCTTCCACACACAGGAGATACCTCTTCCCCAGCAGAAGAGCTTCCATGTGGAGACACTCAACGGACGGCCCTACCGCTGCGTCACCTGGAGCCAGTATGTGATGTATCCCCAGATGACCGGAAAACTCGAGATCCCCTCGATAACCTTCGACGGAGTCGTGGTGCAGCAGAACAGAAACGTCGATCCCTTTGAGGCCTTCTTCAACGGCGGATCGGGATATGTCGAGGTGAACAAGCAGATTCGTGCCCCGGGGCTCACGATACAGGTGGATCCGCTGCCTGCCAAACCGGCGAATTTCTCCGGAGGAGTGGGACATTTCAATATCTCCGCACAACTGGACAAGACCGAGGTCAAGGCCAACGACCCCGTGAGCATCCGTATCATCGTCAGCGGCGACGGTAACCTCAAACTCATCAAACAGCCCGTCGTCAACCTGCCGAAAGACTTCGACAAGTATGATGCCAAGGTTACTGACAAAACTCGTCTCACCACCAAGGGGACAGAGGGCAATATGATCTACGATATCCTCGCGGTGCCGCGTCATCAGGGCACCTTCGAGATACCTCCCATCGAGTTCGTATACTACGATACCTCCTCAAACAGCTACAAGACCCTCAAGACGCAGAGTTTCACTCTCAACGTACTAAAGGGCGAGGGCGGAGGATCGATGAAAGACTTCAGCGGTGAGGACGTGAAACTCCTCAACAACGATATCCGCCATATCAAGAGCGGCAATGATGCCAAGAAGATCGGTGACGAGACCTACTTCGGATCACAGCGGTATCTCATCACCCTCGGCATCCTGCTCCTAGCGTTCATCGCGCTGCTCGTCATCTTCAGAAAACGGGCCGCAGAGAATGCCAACCTCAGCAAGAAGAGAGGCAAGAAAGCCAACAAGGTGGCTACGAAACGGCTCAAGCATGCCAGTCAGCTGATGATACAAAACAGGAAGAACGAGTTCTACGACGAGGTGCTCAGGACTCTCTGGGGATATGTCGGCGACAAGCTTAACATGCCTGTGGAGCAGCTCTCGAAAGACAATATCAGTGACAAACTGAAAGAGCGCGGTGTCAGCGACGACAACGTCACCCTCTTCCTCGAGGCTATCAACGATTGCGAGTATGCCCGTTATGCTCCGGGCGACAGTACCGGCAATATGGAGAAAGTGTTCAGCAAGGCTATGGATGCAATAACAAATGTAGATAATCAGATCGGCAAGACCAGGAAAGCGTCGTCGGCAACAATGCTGCTTCTGCTTCTGCTGATGTTGCCCATCTCGCTGTCGGCAGCCGACAAACAGCAGTATACCAAGGCCGATGGTGATTCGGCTTATGCCAAGGAGAACTATCAGAAGGCGGTCACCATCTACGAGCAGCTGCTCAAGAAAGAAGTGTCGCCCGAGCTGTATTACAACCTCGGTAATGCCTATTACCGCACTGACAATATCACCAAGGCAGTGCTCAACTACGAACGAGCCCTGTTGCTCTCACCAGGCGACAAGGATATACGATATAACCTCCAGCTGGCCCGTTCGAAGACCATCGACAAGATAACTCCCGAGAGTGAGATGTTCTTCGTCACATGGTATCACTCTCTGGTGAATATGATGAGTGTCGACGGATGGGCAAATACGGCGGTGGTATGTCTCTTCCTGGCCCTCCTGCTTGCCCTGGTATACCTCTTCGCCAACAGTGTGACGGTAAGGAAGATAGGCTTCTTCGGAGGACTGCTGATGCTGGCCGTGTTCATCCTCAGCAATATCATGGCATACCAGCAGAAGAGAGAACTCGTAGACAGAGACGGCGGTATTGTCACCGCATCGTCGGTGACGGTGAAGAGCACTCCCTCCGACAGCGGCACCGACCTCTTCGTCATCCATGAAGGCACCAAGGTGACAGTCACCGACGGCAGCATGAAGGGATGGAAGGAGATAAGAATCGCCGACGGCAAGAGCGGATGGATTCCGACAGACAAGATTGAGATGATATAATGGAGATACTGATGGAGCTCGACAGGCAGCTGCTGCTAATGCTCAACGGCAGCGGTTCGCTTTTCCTTGACGGAGTGATGACAGGCATCACTTCGGGCTTCACGTGGATTCCTCTGTATATAGCACTAGTATTCCTTATCATCCGCAACAACGAGAATATGTCGCAGATAATGATCGTCTTCGGATGTTATCTTATCTGTTTCCTGCTCAGCGAAGGGGTATGCGAAGGAATAGTGAAACCCCTTGCCGGACGGTTGAGGCCTACCTACGATCCCATGGTCCGCGATTCCCTGCTCCTTGTTGACGGCATCACCGGAGCGCAGCCCTTCAGCTTCTTCTCTGCCCATGCCTCCAACACTTTCGGTATCGCCCTATTCATCTGTCTTGTGGTTAGGGAGTGGCGTCTGAGCACCGTGATGGTCGTCTGGTCGCTGCTCAACGGATATTCGAGGATTTATCTCGGGGTGCATTATCCCGGTGATGTGCTGGCCGGATTCCTCTGGGGCGCGGTATCGGCCATTGCGGCATACCTCGTGTTCAGAAAACTAAATACCAAGGTTTCGCCCGAAGACAACTATGTCTCCACGGAATATACGTCCACCGGCTACAGGATCAGTGACGTGCAGGTGGTGATATCGGTGCTCGTATACATATTTGTATATATCTTCATCAGGGCGTTTTATGTGTGATATCTATGGATACGAAACAAATACATATCAGTGATTACAACTACCCGCTGCCCGACTCGAGGATAGCGAAGTTTCCTTTGGCTCAGCGAGACCACTCGAAACTCCTCGTATACCGTCACGGCGAGGTCAGCGAGGATAAGTTCTACAATATAGCCGGTTATCTTCCCGAGGGATCGCTCCTCATTTATAACAACACCAAGGTGATACAGGCAAGGATCCATTTCCGCAAGGAGACGGGGGCTCTCATCGAGGTGTTCCTCCTCGAACCCTATTCACCGGCCGACTACGAACTGATGTTCCAGACGTCGGGCTCTTGTTCATGGCTCTGTCTTGTGGGCAATCTGAAGAAGTGGAAAGAAGGCTCGCTGAAGCGCGACATCCAAGTCGGAGGCACGACGGTGACACTCAGCGCCACAAGGGTGGGGGATAAAGGTACCAGCCATATCGTACGACTCGACTGGAATGCCTCAGTCTCCTTTTCCGAAATCCTCGAGGCGGCGGGCGAACTGCCCATCCCTCCCTATCTCAATCGTGAGACTCAGGAGAGCGACAAGGTGACATATCAGACCGTATACTCCAAGATCAAAGGCAGCGTGGCGGCTCCCACGGCGGGGCTGCATTTCACCGACGCCGTACTCGCCGATATCGACAGGCACGGCATCGAGCGTCAGGAGGTGACTCTCCACGTCGGGGCCGGTACTTTCCGTCCCGTGAAGAGCGAAATAATCCAAGACCACGACATGCACACTGAGTATATCAGCGTGAGCCGCAGGGTGCTGCAGACTCTCATCGACCATAACGCTGAAGCTGTGGCCGTGGGTACGACTAGCGTCAGGACCCTTGAGAGTCTCTACTATATGGGAGTGTATGTGTCGGAGTATCCCGATGCTCAGGAGAGCGACCTTCACGTGTCGCAGTGGACTCCCTACGAGACTGATCCGCAGCTGTCGCCACTGGAGGCGATCAAGGCCCTGGCCGATTATCTTGACAGAAACGGCATGACGGTGCTCAATTCGTCGACGCAGATCATCATCGCCCCGGGGTATAAATACAAGATCGTGAAGATGCTGATCACTAATTTTCATCAGCCGCAGAGCACCTTGCTCCTCCTCGTCAGTGCCTTCGTCAACGGTGACTGGCACAAAATCTACGACTATGCCCTCGGGCACGACTTCCGTTTTCTCAGTTACGGCGACAGCAGCCTACTCATCCCTTAAAAACGAAGCATTATGAAAATAGGTGATAAAGTAAAATTCATGGAATTCAGCGGCGGCGGCACCATCGTCGGATTCAAGAGCAGTACCGTGGTGATCGTGGAGGACGAGGACGGTTTCGAGGTTCCCACGTCTATACACGATGTTGTGGTGATACCATCGGCTCCCCTGGGTGACAGTCATACTTCCGAGGAAAAGAAAATGACGGCAGAGCCCGTAAGGACGGCGGCTGTAAAATATGACGAGGAGCCCGGTGATATCCGCTTTCTCAGTGAAGGTCTCTTCACTGGCGACGACCTGACGGTATCCCTGGCTTACGTCCCTGCCGATATTGACTGCTTCGAGGATACGGCGTTCAGAACCTATCTGATAAACCGTTCCGGATACAGCATGCATTATCTCTGTATCGGCAGCGGTGACGACGGCCGGAGCAGACTCAGAGGTCAGGGCACGATCCCTCCAAAAGCTATGGTGTTCATCGAGGAGATAGCGAAGGAAAAACTCTACGACATCGCCAGAACCACTGTGATGATACAGCCCTACAAGGCTGACGGATCGTTTGCACTCAAACCGCAGGTGACATACGAAGTGAGAACAACTCCCAGCAAGTTCTGCAAGAGGAATTCCTTCAGGGAGAACGCTCTCTTCGTCACTCCCGCGCTGATATATGACATCGTCGAGAAAGACAAGGTGGCGGAACCCTTCGACGCCGGAAAATATCTTGACGAAAAATACTCAGGGAATGACAGAAAAGACAATAGTCCGTCCATCAGTCATGTTAGTGGCGGCGGTAAGGGAAAACAAGGCAATGCCCCCGTTGTCTACGACCTCCATATCAACGAACTTCTCGACACCACGGCCGGCATGTCGGCAAAAGATATCCTCGACTACCAGATAAAATACTTCAACGACCGCATGCTGGAGAATATCAGGAAGAAAGGACAGCATCTGATCTTCATCCACGGCAAGGGCGACGGAGTGCTGCGCCAGGCTGTCGTAAAGGAACTGAGATACAAATACAAGACCTGCCGCTTCCATGACGCCAGTTTCCAGGAATACGGATTCGGAGCCACGGAAGTGATTGTCGGGTAGGGATACCACTTATAAGCAAAACAAAACGATAACATAATAACACCAACCGATATGGAGCATGGATTTATAACAGTAGCAAGTGCGATCCCCCAGGTGAGGGTTGCCGATTGCAGATACAACGCGAAGCAGATGGAGACGATGATAGCCCAGGCTGAAGGCAAGGGCGTCGAGGTCATCGTCTTTCCGGAACTCTCCCTCACGGGATACTCCTGCCAGGACCTCTTCCGCGGGCAGATGCTCATCGACGAGGCCGAGGTGGCACTCATGCATCTCCTCGACTTCACACGAAAACTCGATATCATCGTCATCGCTGGCATCCCCGTGGCAGCCAACGGTATACTCCTCAATTGCGCGGCGGTAATCCAGGGGGGAGAACTCCTCGGTATCGTGCCGAAGACTTATCTTCCCAACTACAACGAGTTTTACGAGAAGCGGTGGTTTGCCTCTTCGCAGGACCTAAACCCCGTCGACGTCCGCATCGCCGGAAACACCATGCATATCAGCAACCGACCGCAGCTCTTCCGCACCTGCGACGGAGTGCTCTTCGGTATTGAGATCTGCGAGGACGTGTGGGCTCCCACACCGCCGAGCAACACTCTGGCACTGGCCGGGGCGACACTTGTCTTCAACCTCAGCGCCAGCAACGAACTCATCGGCAAGCATACCTACCTGAGAAGTCTTCTCTCGCAGCAGAGCGCTCGTACCCTCAGCGGTTATATCTACAGCGGCTGCGGATACGGAGAGAGTACGCAGGACGTGGTTTACGGCGGTAATGCGATGATCTACGAGAACGGCAAACTCCTCGCCGAGGCCGACCGCTTCTCCTTTGAACCGCAGATGATGATCTGTCAGATCGACGTCGAAAAACTGTCCATCGAGCGACGCAACAACACCACCTTCGTGAACGCGCAGCGACATAATGTGGCCGACATCACCGACTGCAAGGCCATCACTCCGAAAGAATTCCGGCTCATCCGCGATATCGACCCGCATCCGTTTATCCCTTCGGGTGACGACCTCACAGCCAACTGCACGGAGATCTTCAATATCCAGGTGGCGGGTCTCGCCAAGCGCCTCGACCATACCGGATGCCGCAAGGTGGTGGTGGGTATCAGCGGTGGTCTCGACTCCACTCTCGCCCTCCTCGTTTGTGTGAAAACATTTGACAAACTCAATATTCCCCGTACGGGCATCCTAGGTGTCACGATGCCGGGGTTTGGAACGACAGACAGAACATACAACAATTCCCTGTCGCTGATGAAGAGTCTCGGTATCTCCATCAAAGAAATAAACATTTCAGCTGCCGTCATGCAGCACTTCAAAGATATAGAGCACGACCCCGCCAACCACGACGTGACATACGAAAACAGTCAGGCCCGCGAACGTACGCAGATTCTTATGGATCTGAGCAACAAGGTGGGAGGTATGGTGATCGGAACCGGTGATATGAGTGAACTCGCCCTCGGATGGGCCACCTACAACGGCGACCACATGTCGATGTACGGAGTAAACTGCGGTGTGCCGAAGACCCTCATCCGCTATCTCGTGAAGCATGTCGCCGAGACTGATGTAGACGAGGAGTCGAAAGCCACGCTCCTCGATATCATCGACACTCCGATCAGTCCCGAACTCATCCCCGCCGATGAAGAGGGGAATATCAAACAGAAAACCGAAGATCTCGTAGGGCCATACGAGCTCCACGACTTCTTCCTCTATCACTTCCTCCGTTTCGGATACCGTCCGAAGAAGATCTTCATGCTGGCGCAGAAGGCCTTCGACGGTACGAAGGAGGATGCCGGAAAGTATAGCGACGAGGTGATACAGCACTGGCTCACCACTTTCTTCCGCCGTTTCTTCAGCCAGCAGTTCAAGCGCAGCTGTCTTCCCGACGGCCCCAAGGTGGGAAGTGTCAGTCTCAGTCCCCGCGGCGACTGGCGCATGCCGAGCGACGCTAACAGCAGCTCGTGGCTCGAAGAGTGTAAGGACCTTGTATAATCATAAAAAACATTCGACGATATGGTAGATTATTTCATTCATAACTACTGGCAGCTGTGGCTGCTCATCTCGGTGGTCTGTCTGATTGCCGAACTCTCCACTGGTGGTTTCTTCATCATCTGCTTCGCTATCGGAGCCCTCGCCACGGCCCTTGCGGCCCCCTTCGGAGCCGGTTTCCTCGTGCAGCTCGTCGTCTTTGCCGTAGTGTCGGCGCTGAGCATCTTCCTCGTGCGTCCGGTAATCATGAAGTATTTCCACGGCGGCAGGGGCGACCAGGGCAGGGTGAGCAATGCAGACGCCCTGATGGGTCGCGAAGGACGTGTCAGCGAGACGATCGAAGACAACGGTTTCGGTCGTGTGGCTATCGACGGTGACGACTGGAAGGCTGTGTCGGCCGACTCTTCCCGCATTGAAAAGGGGGAGAAGGTGAGAGTCGTCGGACGGGAGAGTATCATTATTACTGTAGAACGGATTTAAACATTGCTATATGAGAATTTGTATCGTTGCCGGCGCGCGCCCCAACTTCATCAAGGTGGCACCGCTGCTCAGAGTGGCTGAGAAGGAGGAAAACAAGGATATAGAGTGCCAGTTGGTATATACCGGCAGGGAGGACGACCCGACGCTCGAGGGCTCGCTCTTCGACGACCTGCAGATACGCCGCCCTGATGCTTTTCTGGGTGTCGACTGTGAGAGGATCAACGAACTCACCGGGCTGGTGATGTCGGAGTTTGACAGGTATCTCGACAGTCATCCCGCCGACTGTGTCATCGTTGTCGACGATCTGGCGTCGACCATGGCGGCGGCTATCGTCACGAAGAAGAGAAACCTCCGCCTGGCTCATCTCGTGGCCGGCACGAGGTCGTTCGACATCAATATGCCCAAGGAAATAAACAGGCTCGTCATCGACGGTCTTTCCGACCTGCTCTTCACCGCCGGCGTCGGGGGCTCGAATATCGCCAGCCGGGAGGGAAAGGAACAGGACAACGTATATATGGTGGGGAATATCCTTATGGATACCCTGCGCTTCAACCACGGTCGTCTCCACCGGCCCGAAGTGATGGACGGACTGCTACTCTCTGAACGGCAGTATATCGTGTTTACGATCAACAGGAAGGTGCTGCTCGGCGACCGTGAGAAGCTGCAGAGTCTGGTAACAGCCGTTACCGAGGGTGCGGGATCTGTGCCTGTCGTGGCTCCCCTGCGCGGACGGGCGAAAGAGGAGATCGCGGAGATGACGGCCGCGGCTGACAATTTCCATATCATCGACCCTCTGCCGTATCTCGAGTTCGGATATCTCACCGCCAACGCCCTGGGTATCGTCACCGATTCGGGTAATGTGGCAGAGGAGGCGACATTCAATAATGTTCCCTGTATCACGCTCAACAGCTATACCGAGCATCCCGAGACCGTCACTGCCGGAACCAATGTACTTGTGGGCGAAGATCCCAGACTGCTCTTTGCCGAACTCGGTAAAATGACGGCAGGGGAGTGGAAGCACGGCTCTCTTCCCGACCGCTGGGACGGCCGTACGGCGGAGAGGATAATGCAGATCCTGAGGCAGTAACCTTCCCCCCTCCGAGTTGAGGGGGTGGAGGAAAAACGTTCGAGATAAATCATATCAATGCCAGATGCAACCACGTAAGAGGGCCTGTGAAATATGGTGGTATCGATGTCATAAAATTGGCGAACAACACGTTTAGAACATTAGGTATGACAAGATGGGCAAACAACCGAGAGTGCGCTTTCACGCTCTAACGCAATGATAATAAGGATTATTGCATCCCTATAAATTTACATATATCGTAAACAAGAAAAATCAATAATGCTCAAAATTATACTTAGAATTTGAATTTATAGGCAATGCTATAAATGTGTCGGTGCCACGATGAAACTCAGAATCAATTAGGACAAACTGGTAAGAAGGGGCGTTAGAGAATGGATCGTCGACAGACTTATCGCTACCGGCGAACATACCAATAAGTCGCTGAATATTCCCCTCAGGGATTACAATCCCTTCGACAAATGTCGGTAGAAAAAACGGCACAGCACGGGTTGGGATAAATAATCCTACACCTCGCGCAAACCACGTCTATCTTCCTCTGAACGAGACGCTTGGAGAGTGACACCAAGGAAAACCACCCCACCACCTCCGGCTGCAGA
>Ga0065709_1029266_pt1 | contig 43076 bp, 39 predicted proteins | sample Hoacrofraction14_2_FD_59096 | JGI IMG/M metagenome (GOLD analysis project Ga0065709, IMG submission 59096) | Hoatzin crop microbial communities from Cojedes, Venezuela, sample from fiber fraction 14 v1 | ecosystem: Host-associated > Birds > Digestive system > Esophagus > Crop | place: Venezuela...
TTATTCTTGAAATGGATGTCGAACGAATTCATCATATATATTTATGAAATCGAAGTGGATTTTTGAAGATGAAGAAATCGGGCTTTGTAAATAGCTGAAATACAAGTGGTTGGATAGCGTATCTTTTTGACTGTCTGATATTTAGCCCAGTCGACCCCTCATGAATGGCCGGCCGGACAGCATTTTTAAATAATGAATTTGGGCGTTTTGAAAGTGGGTTTTCAGGCCGATTTTTGCGTAGGGTTGCGTATGGGTTTTAAAACCTCACGCGGTGGAAAGTACTGGCACGCAAAAACTTGCCCCCGCTCCGCGTGAGGTGTGAGGAAAATTTTCCAAAACCCCAGAGAGCGCGTGCGCGCGGTAAAGAGGACTATTTTCCTTCCTTCTCCATATCTCTTTTCGACTTCGATTTAGTGACGAGCCAAACTCCCGTGAAAACGAAGATGACGGCAAGGGCCTGGCTCCATTTGAACACTCCGATGCCGGCAAGGACACTTACCGTAACTGATACCATCGGCTGGACATAATTGTAGATACTTACCACCGTCGGGCGGAGCGTCTTCTGGGCTATCATCACGAGGATATATCCGAGATACGTGCCGCATACGACTACGTATGCTGCCTCAAACCAGACTCTTGTCGGTACATTAGCCCAGTCGATCTGCATCACATGATTCGATGAGAAAGGCAGTATCATCAGCGTTGCCCAGAGGAACATCCATTTGTTGATCGTAAAGACATTGTAGCGGCGTACCAGTTTGTTGAACAACGACAGATACAGCGCATACGACATCTGGGCCCCCATACAGAGGAGATCGCCCCTTATGTCTCCCACCTTGGAATCAGCATGAGCGGCGCTGCTGAGTATAAGTATCACCGCACCGGCACATCCTATCGCCACGCCGCCAGCCTTCTTTCCCGTGATCGGTTCCTTCAGAATCAGTGCAGCCAGAATCATCGCGAAGATGGGCATCGACGTCGTAACTATCGAGGCATTGATGGGCGATGTGATGCTCAGCCCGATGGTATAGCAGCACTGGTTGAAGAGCAGCCCGAAAACGGCGGCACCGATGAACATCAGTTTGTCGCGCACAGGCACATGCTCTTTAGGCACAAACAGCGACGTGAGCCAGAAGAGAATCATGCCCCCGACAAGACGGAATGTCACCATGTCGATGCCGTCGATTCCATGTACCATGGCATCCTTGCCCAGGGGTGCCATAAGCCCCCAGATGGCACAGGCCGAGAAGATGCATAAGTGGGCTATAAGCGGTCTTTTGTTATCCATTACAAACAATATTTTTCAATCGGGCTGCAAAGTTACAACATTTATTTCATTTCGGTCGGGAGAAGTATTAGAAAGTGTAAAAAAATGATGTATTATCCCTCGTTTCTTTTGTCGTTTGACAAATTATCACTATCTTTGCAGCGTTATATGTGTTGGATAGTGATTTAGATGGATAATATTTTTGTAAGGAATACGATTGTTGCGATGTGCTTGTTTCTCGGCTGTAATGTCTATGCTGCCGACAGGAGCACCATCGCCCGGTATTACCAGAACGTGAGCGGACTGAAGAAAGAAGAACTGAAGACCGCCCTCGCAGCATTGCTCTTCGACCATAAGGAGATAGAATACGGCAGCGACAACCAGAATACAGGCAAGGAATGTACTTGGTGGGCTTTCTATGTCACCGACAGGAAAAGCGACAACTCCGTGATCAACCGATACAGTCCCGCCACCTTCTACTTCGGACGACGAGGCATCGCTGCCAGCGGAATGAACATCGAGCACTCCATGCCGAAGAGCTGGTGGACCGGTACCGACGGAGTGATGGCCCACCGCGATCTCTTCAACCTCTATCCCAGCCCGAAAGAGGACAACAGCGCCAAGGCCAATTATCCCATGGCTTACGTCACCACCGTGACCAGCGACAGCGGCGACGGATATGACAAGGTGGGCAAGGGGACTGTCGACGGCACGACGCAGATGTGCTGGGAGCCGGGCGACGAATGGAAAGGTGACTTCGCAAGGAGCTATATGTATATGTCGGTTTGCTATCAGAGTTATACATGGCGCTCGAGAGGTACTACGACCCTGACCACTGAAGACTGGCCGACGCTGAAGCAGTGGGCGAGGGATCTCTATATGCAGTGGAGCAAGGACGACAGGATCAGCGATATCGAGACCAGCCGCAATGATATGATCTACAGCATACAACAGAACCGCAATCCCTTCGTCGACTTCCCCAATATCGCAGAGTATATATGGGGCGACTCCGTGGGAGTGGCTTTCTATCCATCTAGAGCTATCACTACTGCCTCTGATGATGACAGATATACGGTGAAGAGCACCGGTATCAGGACGGCCAAACGTGACAAGTATGACGCCCGACAGCCGTACGTGGAATACAGGATCGACGGCAGAAAGGTGAAGAAGAACAACCGTAAGGGTGTGTACATCCGCAAATACGGTAAGAAGACAAAGAAATACTACAGAAGATAAGATTAAAAGTTTAACTAATTAAAAACAATTGTTTATGAAGAATTTTTTACGCGTTTCAGTGTTGGCATTCTTTGCCTTGCTTACGAGCACAATGGCAAAGGCCGACGAGGTTAGCACTATCTTTGAGGAGACGTTCTCAGAGAGTCAGGGTGAGTTTACTATTAATGACATCACTCTTCCCGAGGGACTTAGCTATGTATGGAAATTTGATTCCAAGTATGGAATGAAGGCTACTGCATACGTAAGTGGTACTAACTATGCAGCAGAGTCAGAACTCGTATCTCCCGAGATCGATCTGACATCTGCTTCTAACATTACATTCTCTTTCGATCATGCTAGGAAGTATGGTGATCTGAGCAACTTGTCTGTAAAAGTAAGATGCGAAGGCGCTGATACCAAGCTCGATGTAGCAAACTGGCCCGACGGTTCAAACTGGACTTTCATTTCTTCAGGCGATATCTCTCTCGAGTCGTTTGCCGGCAAGAAGATTCAGATTGTATTTGACTATACAAGTACTGCAGACGGTGCTGCTACATGGGAAATCAAGAACGTTAAGGTGACAGGCGTCGGCGGCACTTCTTCAGAAGAGGAGACAACGACAAAGACTGCTGCAAGCGTAGCAGAACTGATCGCCAACTTCGCTGACGGTGGCGAGGACATCGCTCTCACACTGACCAATGCACAGGTGGTGTACAAGTCTGAGTACAAGAGCAAAGTGACATATTATCTGCGCGAAGGCGACAAGGCCGTGATGCTGTATAACACCGGCCTGGAGCTGAACGTAGGTGATATCCTCAATGGTACTACTACAGTAGCATACGTGCTCTACAACAAGAATCCCGAGATCACATCCGCCACATCAGACGGTCTGACAATCACCAGCGGTACTGCTGCTGCCCGTGAAGTGGCTGTCGCTGACGTGGAGAACTATCTCTGCGACCTCGTACAGGTCAACGACGTTACTCTGAAGGCTGAGGCAAGCGGCTCCCGCACTAATATCTACGCTTATTCAGGCGACAACAAAGTTCAGGTGTATGACAACTTCAAACTCGGTATCCTGCCCGACGCAGAGTCTATCGACGAGTCTGTAACATACAAGATCAGCGGTATCGCACAGCTCTACAACGGCAAGTATCTCGAGATTTATGTTACAGAAGTTACTAACACATCAGGCATCAGCAACATCAATGCCGACGCTGCCACACTGCCCGCTTACAACCTCGCAGGACAGAAGGTAGACGCTGCATACAAGGGCGTCGTTATCCGCGGCGGAAAGAAATTCATCCAGTAAGATTCTGTATAAAAGACAAAATAGGTAATAAAGAAAAATGGCAAAAAAAGCTCTATTGATGATTCTCGACGGATGGGGAATCGGAAAACATGGAGAAGGGGATGTGATATACAATACTCCCACCCCCTTCCTCGACTATCTTAACGCAGTAAGCGCTCACTCACAGTTGATGGCTTCCGGCGAGGATGTCGGTCTGCCAGACGGACAGATGGGTAACTCGGAGGTGGGCCACCTGAATATCGGTGCCGGACGTATCGTATACCAGGACTTGGTGAAAATCAACCGTGCCTGCAAGGACGGTTCGATACTGAAGAACCCGGAGATCGTGAATGCTTACTCGTATGCTCAGAAGGCAGGCAAGAAACTGCATCTGATGGGTCTGACAAGCAATGGCGGTGTACACTCTTCGCTCGACCATCTCTTCAAACTTGTCGAAATAGCCAAGGAGTATGGTCTGAAGGAGACTTACGTACACTGTTTCATGGACGGCCGCGATACCGACCCGAAGAGCGGCGTAGGTTTTATCAAGCAGTTGCAGGAAGTGTGCGACAAGAACGATGCCCATATCGCAAGTATCGTGGGACGTTTTTACGCCATGGACCGCGACAAGAGATGGAACCGCGTGAAAGAGGCTTACGACCTGTTGGTTGAGGCTAAGGGAAAGCAGGCTGACGATATGGTGAAGGCCATGGAGGAGAGCTATGCCGAGGAAGTGACCGACGAGTTTATCAAACCTATCAACAACTCTACTGTTGACGGAACGATAGGGGAGGGCGACGTGGTAATCTTCTTCAACTTCAGAAACGACCGTGCCAAGGAGCTCACACAGGTGCTCACACAACAGGATATGCCGGAAGAGGGAATGCATACTATCAAGGATCTGCAGTACTACTGCATGACCCCGTATGACGCCTCGTTTACCGGTGTTCATATCCTCTTCCCGAAAGAGAATGTCGACGATACCCTGGGAGAATATCTCAGCCGTCTGGGCAAAAAACAGCTGCATACTGCAGAGACAGAGAAATATGCCCACGTTACATTCTTCTTCAATGGTGGTAGAGAGGCTCCCTTCGAGGGCGAAGACCGTATTCTCGTGCCTTCTCCCAAGGTTGCTACCTACGACCTGAAACCGGAGATGAGTGCTTTCGAGGTGAAAGACAAACTCGTTGCTGCCATCAAGGAAGACAAGTACGACTTCATCGTTGTCAACTTCGCCAATGGCGATATGGTGGGCCACACCGGCGTATACCATGCCATCGCCAAGGCCGTATGGGCTGTCGACCAGTGCGTTCACGAGGTGATCGACGCTGTCAAGGAGACCGGTTACGAGGCAATCATCATCGCCGACCATGGTAATGCTGATAATGCCATCAACGAGGACGGTACTCCCAATACGGCTCACTCGCTGAACCCCGTGCCTTTCATCTATGTGACAGACAACAATTCCGCCAAGGTGAAGAACGGTCGTCTGGCTGACGTCGCTCCCTCGATCCTCCATATCATGGGCCTGGAGCAGCCTGCAGACATGACCGGCGAAAACCTTATCGAAGACAAATAAGACGCTATGGAAGTAAAGATTGAAGACAGTTGGAAACAGCATATCGGAGGGGAATTCGACAAACAGTATTTCGCCAGTCTCACCGCTTTCGTGCGGGACGAGTATTCGAAGTATACCTGTTACCCTCCAGGAAAGCTGATTTTCAATGCCTTCAATCTTTGTCCTTTTGACAAGGTGAAGGTGGTTATCATCGGTCAGGATCCGTATCACGAACCTGGACAGGCTCACGGCTTGTGCTTCTCGGTGAATGACGGCGTGCAGATCCCTCCGTCGCTTGTCAATATTTACAAGGAGATAAAAGCCGACCTCGGCGTGGATTCTCCTGCGAGCGGTAATCTCACCCGATGGGCTGAGCAGGGAGTGCTTCTGCTTAACGCCACCCTTACCGTGAGGGCTCATCAGGCCGCCAGTCATCAGCGACGCGGATGGGAGGAATTTACCGATGCCGCAATCAAGGCTCTCAATGCCGACAAGGATAATCTGGTGTTCCTTCTGTGGGGCAGTTATGCGCAGAGCAAGGCCGCTTATATCGATCCTTCGAAACATCTGGTGCTCAAGTCGGCCCACCCGTCGCCACTGTCGGCATACAGAGGGTTCTTTGGTAACAAACACTTCTCGCGCTGCAACGAATATCTTCAGCAGCACGGAATAACCCCCATCAACTGGTAATGGAGAAACGACTGCCACCGGTGATTCAGATCGGCGACGTGCTCGTTTCGATGGATATCGTGACGGAGAAGTTCTGTTGCGACTATGCGGTGTGCCGCGGCATCTGTTGTGTCGAGGGCGATGCCGGCGCTCCCGTGACGATGGATGAGATTGCTGAGATAGAAGACTCGCTCGACATCATCTGGAGCGATATGTCGGCAGGGGCCCAGGCTGTGGTTGACAAACAGGGAGTGGCATACATCGCGCAGGACGGGGAACTGGTGACGTCGATCGTCAACGGTCGCGACTGTGCTTTCACTTGTTATGACGGTGACTATTGTCTCTGTGCCTTGGAAAAGGCGTTCAGGAAGGGTGAGAGCAAGTTCTGCAAACCTATCAGTTGCGCTCTCTATCCTATAAGGGAGAAAAAACTTAGCGACGGCAGCATAGCTCTGAATTATGACAGGTGGAATATCTGCAAGGATGCCGTCGCGAAAGGAGAGAAAGATAATATTCCGGTGTATAAATTCCTGAAAGAACCGCTTATACGCCGCTTCGGGAAAGAATGGTATGAGGGGCTGGAGACGGCTGTCGCCGAACTGAAGAAAATGGGTTGGCTCTAACCCTTCGAACGACGGTATTTCAACGGCGAGATACCCACCTTATCCTTGAAAAACTTACCTAAGAACGACTGATTGGGGAAATTCAGTTCGTTGGTTATTTCCTTGATCGTGAGATTCGTGTTCTTCAGCAGCACTCTGATTTCGAGCGCCACATACTGGTCTATCCATTCGTTTGGTGTCTTATGGCTTATCTGCTTTATCGTCTCGGAGAGATACTTCGGGGTGATATGGATCTGATCGGCATACCATGCCACTCTTCTTTCTGTACGGAAATTCTTTTCGACGAGCCCGATAAACTCCGCGAAGATATAATCCGCCCGTGACTGTTTCTGGTTGTCGCTCTGCTGCCGGTTGTAGATGATATTGCTTATCTCGTAGATCAGAGTAAGGAATATCGACTGTACGATGTCGCTGCGGAAGTGATTATCGGTATCGTTGACCTTGTATTTCAGTGCCGCATAGTACGCCTTCAGCATGCCTGTCTTCTCAGCTTCGATATTGAATACGGGGTGGCTGCGCGAGAAGATGAAGAGCTGTGATATCTCAGTGATATCTTTGATACTATTGTTGAAGAAGTTCAGCGAGATGATCATCGCGACGCCGTTGAAATCGGGGCTCGACATATAATTGTCGATAATCTGGTTGTCGTTGATGATGATGACGTCGTTGGGTCGTATCATCCTCTCCTCGGTATCGACGGTATACTGCGCCTTGCCCTGCAGACAGATGCCCACGATAAGCCCGCTCAGGCGGCGCGGCTCCTGAGGTATCGGCAGGTCCTGGAATCTGTCGAACAATATCAGGTCGTCGTCGATGTATCCGCTGTTGCGGTATTCCTTCGCCGACTTTACGCTGATGGACTGTATGTCGTATCTGTTCATCTGTGTCGTTTTAATATAAGTAGCTTTTGTTCAGATATTCCCTGATGTCGATGGCCTCAATCTTCATAATGTTCTTGCGGGAAAACTTCTTCGGTCCTTTGATGGTGATATATCCGCAGTGGATAGTGGAAAAACGGTTGAAAGCCTGTTCGTCGGTCTCTCCGCGGCACACATACTTGAAACCGTTGATGTCGAGGGTATCGCCTGTCGACATATTTCTGAGAGTCAGCCGCGCCCATCCTTCGATATTCCGGCCGAAGTCGTATGTGATGCCGTTATCGGTGACGTCGACACTGACGTAGTCGTAGATATGGTCGATATGCCATGAGGAATGTACCGGCGCGGCGTATGTCATAGTCTTCGTACCCGCGGCTGTCACCTCTGCCTTGGTCCAGTCTGACTGACGTATCGATGGTGACTTCCATCCGTCGAGATATTTCCTCGCATCGATGATTTCGTCACCGTTGAGACTGAAACCGCCGTTCGCCTGTTTGCAGAGCCAGGTGCTGTCGGAAGAGTAGGAGAACCGTCGTCCGTCATCGTATTCTCCGTAGAAGTCCACGGCTATCTGTCTGTCTTCCGTGTATCCTGATTCTGGGTCGGGACTGTACCATAGGGCGATGACATTACTGTCGGGCCTCATGAAGCGCTGCACCTCGAAATCCATTACCACCGGTTGCTGCGAGTGGCCGGGATTATAAGGCAGAAGAATATCGCGCGATACTATTCTTTCGTTGACATAGAGAATATATCTCCCCGAGGTTGCCACTGATATTTTGGCCTCTGCTATCGGTCCTTCTGCTTTGTAAGAGCCGCGAAACCACACCTGCGCATTATTTCCGGAATAGGGATGACGTATCCACTGTTTGTTCCAGTCGGCAGCGTAGGTTGTAATTGTGAGGATCGATAGCAGAGCCAGTGACAGCCGCCTCAGGGATTTAAGCATCGATATTGGCGTATGTGGCGTTTTTCTCGATAAACTCCCTGCGTGGCTCCACATCGTCGCCCATGAGCATGGAGAATATCTCGTCGGCGTCAGCGGCGTTCTCGATGGTCACTTGCTTGAGCAGACGGGTGCTGGGATTCATTGTCGTATCCCACAGCTGTTCGGGGTTCATCTCACCAAGACCTTTGTATCTCTGCGTGTGGAGGTTCTTGTCGTCGTCGACACCTTCGCAATATGTGTCGATAAACCTCTGGCGCTGCTGTTCGGTATAGCAGTATTCGCTGACTTTCTTGTATGTGCACTTGTAGAGCGGCGGTGTGGCGATATACAGATGTCCGTCCTGAATCACCTTCGGCATGAAGCGGTAGAAGAGTGTCATGATAAGGGTGTCGATGTGGGAACCATCGACATCGGCATCGGTCATGATGATGATTTTGTCGTAGCGGAGCTTGTCGATATTTGCTTCTTTGTCACCCTCGCCGTCGACACCGAATCTCACTCCGATGCTCTGTATGATGTTCATTACCGACTCGGCCTCGAACACCTTGTGCCACTGTACTTTCTCCACGTTGAGGATCTTTCCCTTCAGAGGCAGTACAGCCTGAGTGAAACGGTCGCGGCCCTGTTTTGCGGAACCTCCGGCAGAGTCTCCCTCGACGAGGAAGATCTCACAGTCTTTGGGGTCTTTGTTCGAACAGTCGGCAAGTTTGCCGGGGAGGCCGCCGCCCGACATCGGGTTCTTGCGCTGCACGCTCTCTCTCGCCTTGCGGGCGGCGATACGTGCCGTAGCAGCGAGCACCACCTTGTCGCAGATGAGCTTGGCTTCCTTCGGATGCTCCTCCAGATAGTTGCTCAGAGCCTCGCCTACAGCCTGCTGTACGGCGCCTGACACCTCGCTGTTGCCGAGTTTTGTCTTTGTCTGTCCCTCGAACTGGGGCTCAGCCACCTTGATAGAGATGACGGCTGTAAGACCCTCGCGGAAGTCCTCGCCTGCGATTTCGATCTTCGCCTTCTCTATCTGCTTCGAGATCTGAGGATCTGCATAGGCGTACTTTTTCAGAGTACGGGTGAGGGCGGTACGGAAGCCTTCGAGGTGAGTACCTCCCTCGATGGTATTGATATTGTTTACATATGAATGGATGTTCTCCGAATAGTCGGTATTGTACATGATTGCCACCTCGATGGGGATACCCTGTTTCTCGGTTTTGAGGTAGATTGTATCGTCGAAGAGATGGGTGCGGTGACGATCCACGTATCTCACAAACTCTTTCAGTCCGTCGACAGCGTGGAACACCTCCTGCTTTGTGTTTCCCTCATCATCGGGACGGAGATCGGTGAGAGTGATCTTGAGACCGGCGTTGAGGTATGCCAGTTCTCTCATTCGCGTGGCGATGATATCGTATTTGTATGTCGTGGTGGTGAAGATCGTGGGGTCGGGCCAGAACTGCTGGCGCGTACCTGTCCTGTCGGTCTCGCCAACCACCTTTACGGGATACAGCGGCTTGCCTTTCTCGTATTCCTGCTGGTAGATCTTCCCGTCGCGGTATACCTGTGAGAGCATTTTCGTCGACAAGGCGTTGACACAAGATACACCGACGCCGTGAAGACCTCCGGAAACCTTGTATGAACCTTTGTCAAACTTACCGCCGGCATGAAGCACTGTCATCACCACTTCGAGGGCCGATTTATGCATCTTCTTATGTTCGTCGACAGGAATACCACGTCCGTTGTCCAGGACTGTTACCGACCCGTCTTCGTTGATAGTCACTTCCACATGGGTGCAGAAACCGGCCATCGCCTCGTCGATAGAGTTGTCGACGGTTTCGTTTACCAAGTGATGGAGTCCCTTCTCGCTGATGTCGCCGATGTACATCGCAGGGCGCTTGCGAACGGCTTCCAGGCCTTCGAGAACCTGGATATTACTCGCACTGTAGTTGATCGCGTTATTGTTCTGTTCTGTCATTTTTCGATTTACTTATTTTTAGCGTACAAAGATACAAAAAAAATATGAATTACGAAAATTTTTGTGGCATTATTTGGATAAAAATATAGCCGTGTTCGCTGTGAACACGGCTATTGTATCTTGGGGCTGTATTATGTCTTATCCGAGCTTGCTGATATGAAGCGACAAGCTTGATTTGAGGTTGGCAGCCTTGTTCTTGTGGATAATATTGGTCTTGGCCAGTTTATCCAACATCTTCTGTACCACCGGATACATCTTTACAGCTTCTTCTTTGTCTGTAGTAGCACGAAGCTTGCGTACTGCGTTACGCATCGTCTTTGCATAATACTTGTTATGCAGAGCTCTTTTCTTCTCCTGACGGATTCTCTTTTCTGCTGACTTATGATTTGCCATTGCTTTAAATTTCTTTTTTTTTATTTTTATTTATCTGTAGTCCCTAGCAGAATCGAACTGCTCTTTAGAGAATGAAAATCTCTCGTCCTAGCCGATAGACGAAGGGACCGTTATCATTTGCGGGTGCAAAGTTATAGCTTTTTTGTGAACTTACCAAATTTTTCTCGAAGAAAATGCACTTTTTTCACTATTTTTGTGTAATTTTGCCCCGTATGATAATGAAAACGCGTGCCATAGTACTCAAATCCTTTCATTACGGGGAGGATTCACTGATAATCGACATGTTTACCGAGGATAGCGGCAGGATGTCGTTTATCTCCCGTATGGGCAAGTCGAAGAAAGCGAAGGTGAAAAAGCAACTCTTCTCACCCTTGTCGCTCCTCGAGATCGAGTGCGACGTGAGACAGAAAGCGCAGTTGCATCGGCTCAAGGACGCGAGAATCGCCGCACCGTTCACGTCGATTCCTTTTGATCCTTACAAGTTGTCTATCTCTCTCTTCCTGGCGGAGTTTCTGCAGTATGCCCTGCGAGGAGAACAGAAAGACGAGTCGCTGTTTGTATATATCTTCAACAGCATGAGGTGGCTTGATGCCTGCACGAGGTCGTTTGCCAATTTCCACATTGTGTTCCTGATGCACTTGTCTCGCTTTCTCGGCTTTTATCCCAATCTTTCGGGCAAGCGATACGGCGACTACTTCGATCTGCGGGGAGCCTGTTTCTGTTCGTTGAGGCCTTCCCATCCGTACTATCTGCTGCCGAAGGATGCATCGGTAATGGAACTCCTTATGCGCCTGAACTATCAGACGATGCACCTCTTTGCAATGAATCGCGCAGAGCGCAACCATTGCATCGAGGTGATCATTGCATATTATAAACTTCATCTGCCCGATTTTCCCGACATGAAGTCGCTGGATGTTCTCGGTCAGCTTTTCTCTTAGGCGAGGAGACGTTTCACAATGGCAGAGATGACTTTGCCGTCGGCCTGCCCGGCCAGCTGTTTTGTGGCCATGCCCATCACCTTGCCCATATCCTTCATCGAGGAGGCGCCGGTCTGGCTGATGATCTGTTTTACGATCTCCTCCACTTCGCCTTCGCTCATCTGTTTCGGCAGATATTCCTCGATGACCTTCACCTGAGCCAGTTCGGCGTCGGCGAGATCTTGTCTGTTCTGCCCTACATATACCTCGGCCGACTCCTTGCCCTGCTTTGCCAGTTTTGCGAGCAGTTTGAGTGCCGTGGCATCCTCGAGGGTGTCGTTGGCTCCCGGCGCCGTCTTTGCCTCAAGGAATACTTTCTTAATATTGCGCAATGTCTCGAGGCGCACTTTGTCGCGGGCCTTCATCGCGTCTTTTATGTCTTCACTTATCTTGTCAAATAGTGCCATATTCTTGTTACTTATACCTTATTTATATATTTATGAGAATTTTATCTTACCCTGTACCGGCTCGTTCGAGATATTGTTATTATTATTGTTCTGAGTGCCGATATCGCCGATAGACTGTCCTTTGATGTTTTCGAGGACATCCCGGGTTCTGCTGTATGTAGGAGACTGCTCCACTGCCGATATCACGTCGTCGTTGTCGAGGTCTTCGTTGCTGAAAATGTAAATCTTGTGGCTCTTTTTGTATGTCGTGTTATTGCCGTCAGCACCATAGTATTCGCGGCGTCTCTTATTACGCTCCTCGTTTTCTTCTTCTTCTTGTGCTGCACGGATAATTTCCTCCTGGGTATGTTTGTTCAGATGCTTCTCCATGCCGTCGACATTCTTGATGCCGAAGCCGGTGGCGAGGATAGTCACCTTCACCTTATTGCCCAGGTCGGGATCCTTTGCGAGTCCCCACTTTGTCTCGAAGTCGCTGCTGAACTTCGACATGAAGTCGTTGACGTCGTTCATTTCCTCCATCATCAGCGAGTTCTGTCCGTTGCCTCCGCTGAACGCGATGGAGAGGAGTATCTTCTTCGAATTGAAGATATCATTGTCATTGAGCAGCGGGGAGTTGAGAGCATCGTCGATAGCTTTCTTCACTCGTCCTTCGCCCTCGCCGTATCCTGTACTCATGATAGCCACGCCGCCATCTTTGAGCACTGTCTTCACATCGTTGAAGTCGAGGTTGATGATACCATGTACAGTGATGATCTCCGAGATGCTCTTGGCGGCGACGCTTAGGGTGTCGTCGGCCTTTCCGAAAGCATCTTCTACGGTGAGGTCGGTGTAGATTGCACGGAGCCTTTCGTTGTTGATCACGAGGAGTGCGTCGACATGTTTGGCCATCTCTTCCACTCCGTCGAGAGCCTGGTCGATCTTTTTGTTGCCTTCGAAGCGGAAGGGGATGGTGACGATGCCGACGGTGAGGATACCCAGTTCCTTCGATATGCTGGCAATGACGGGGGCCGCGCCTGTTCCGGTGCCGCCACCCATACCGGCAGTGATGAAGGCCATTTTGGTGCCGTCGCTGAGCATATTGCGCACATCATCGGCACTCTCCTCGGCAGCCTGACGGGCTACGGCCGGTTTGTTGCCGGCTCCCAGTCCTTCCTTGCCCAGTTGCAGATGCACGGGTACCGGAGAGTCGTTGAGTGCCTGCGCGTCGGTATTGCAGAGCACGAATGACACATCGTGGATACCCTCACGATACATGTGATTGACGGCATTGCCGCCGCCTCCCCCGACACCGATCACCTTGATGATGCTGAGCTCTTTTTCCGCTCCGGGGAATTCTATCGGTGTAAACGTATACTTATCTTCCATATATTATTCCTCCTCTTTAATGATGTTTTCAAACCAACCTTTAATACCTTTTTTCACTTTGTTACCCAGACTGTTTTGTTTCTTTTCTGCTAATTCACGTTGTTTTTTCTCCGCATCGGCTTGTCGCTCTGCTGCCTCTTTGGCTTCCTTTGCCTTCCGGGCCTCTTCTTCAGCCATCTGTTTTTCCTTGCCGGTGAGGATCACACCCTGCGGCACTTCGTTAATTTTTCTCGGCGGCTGTTCGGGTTCTTTGCTCTTCTGCGGATTCTGTTCACCGAAGAGATCACCATTGGGGTTAAGTTCTCCCCCCGCGCAGTTCATGTTGCCTTTGGCGAGCAGTGCAAGTACGGTATTCATCATACCGTTGTGATCGGTGATGAGAGGATTGTTGGAGTCTATCGTCTGTGTGACAAACTTAGCGATTCTGATCTTTTCGATATGCGAAATGTTGTTGAATGCTTTCTCGATATTCTTCATATTTGAACCGCCGCCGGTTAGTACGATGCCGGCGAGCAGTTTGTCTTCATACTTCGACAACTGAATCTGGTTGAACACATTATTGACGATCTCCTCGGTACGTGCCTCTACGATATCGATAAACTTAGAGCATTCGATCTCCCTGTCGTTGTCGATGCGGTATTTTGCTTTCGGGTCGATATCGCTGGCTTCGGTATATGCAGAAGCATATTTCAGTTTCATCTTCTCGGCATCTTCGTCTTCCATCTGCAATGCTGCGATATCCTTGGTGATATTGTTGCTGCCGAGAGGGATTACTGCCAGATGGCGGAGAATATTCTTGAAGTATACCGATACCGTCGTCGTGTCGTATCCTATATCCACGAGAGCGCATCCAGAGCGTCGTTCCGCCTCGGTGAGCACACTGTCAGCAAGGGCGAACGGAGCGAGAAACATCTCGGCAATGTTGATTCCGGAAGTTTCGAAACATTTGTTCAGCGTGCGGTAGAAAGTCTTGCGCTCCAGGATATTCAGATAGTTGCCTTCCAGCCGCGAGCATTCGATACCCACCGGGTCGAGCTGCAGTTGGGAATCCACCTTGTATTCCAGTTCCGCGGCGTCGATGACCTCCTGGTCAGGATACTTCATATTGCGGTTGTCGTCCATGAGCTCGAGAACCATCTCCTTGGTCACTTTCGTCTCCGCGGGCAGTTCTTTGACGATAACATTCTTCACGCTTCTTATCGACTGTCCGCCCACTCCCACGAACACTTTGCTGATACGTGTCTTGAGCTGTCCTTCCAGTTTCTTTACGATATTACTCAGACTTTGTGCGGTCTTGTCGATGTTATAGATTACTCCCTTGCGGATAAAAGAAGACGATTTCTCGGTTACTACAGCAAGCACGGTGATGCTGCCGTCAAGGTTTTTCCTTCCGGCTATACCTGTCATCTTGGATGACCCCAGTTCGATAGCTACAATAAATTCCTTAGCTGCCATACTTCTATATATTTTTATTTTTCTTACAGATAATCTGGTTGCTGAACTCCACGCTGATATAGTGGTATTTGTTCCACCCGGCCTGTGTGAGTCCGTATTTGTAAAATTTCCTCAGTCTCTCAAACTTGTTTTCTATATCATTAGCGTCGCCGAGATATACGATATGGTCGCCCACTCGCGGCACCATCTCTATCGTCCTGTCGGGCAGGATGTTCAGCTGCACTACCTCGTTTTTCCAGAACTCGTTGTCGTTGATGAAATTAGCGATGCGGTGGAGCACTTTCTGCGCGTACCATTTAGGAATGTCGCCGGTAGCGATGATCAGGTCGGCCACATATTTCGTGTTGGGCATGATGCCTCCGCGGTTGTCAACGTAGTAATCCGCTCCCGAGGCACTCTTGATCCTGATGATCGGCATCCGCTGCTGCAGACTGATCGTGACATTTCCGTTGCGCGTCTTGTAGCATTCTGCCGACTCCACGAAAGGACTCTCCCTGAGTATCTCCTCTATCTGCCGTACGTCAATCTCGTCGAAGCGCTTGTTGAGCGGATATACCTTCTTCTGCTCCAGTATCTTCTTTATCTCTTTGCCGCTGAGGAAGCCGTCTGTAGCATTTCCGTCGATGTCGATGCCCACCTTCGTGCACATCATAGCTTCACTGTCAGGCTTGTTGAACTGCGAGACAGCGAGGCAGAGATATGCCGCGATGGCGATATCGAGCGTGATGATTATAGACTTCTTCCAGTTGATATACATTATTTTATGTCGTATTTCTGTTTTAATATCTTGGTGATCTGTCCGGAGTAGTTGTCGAGATCTCCGGCGCCGAGCACGATGAGCACGTCGACATCATTGTTTTTGACATACTCGGTCACGTCGTCTTTCTTTATCATTTCTTTCTCCACACCCTCTTTGAGATTGTCGTAGATGAGTTTTGACGTCACTCCCGGTATCGGTTCCTCCCTGGCGGGATATATATCGCAGAGCACCACCTTGTCGAGGATGCTCAGACTTTCGGCGAAATCCTTGTAGAAATCTCTCGTTCTGGTATAGAGATGAGGCTGGAAGATGGCTGTTATCTTCCTGTCCTTATACAGTTCCCTGATGCTCTTCGCGCTCTGGTATATCTCTTTCGGGTGATGTGCATAGTCGCTGAGGAACACCACCTTGTCTGTCTTTATCTTGAAGTCGAAGCGCCGTTCCACTCCGTGATAGGTATACATACCGTATTTCAGTTCCTCGGCGGTGCATCCGTTGAGTTGTGCCAGTGCCATGGCAGCGATACCGTTCTCGATATTGATAGGAACGGGCTGTCCGAGTTTCACTCCCTTGACGTTTTCTATGGGTGAGATGAAGTCGAAAGTGATATTCCCGTTTTCTATCTTGATATTCTCCGCGTGGAAGTCGCCTTCATTTTGACTGTACTCATATTTTTTTACGAGTGCACTCAGATTTTCTTTCATCTCCAGTCCTTTTTTTATGATGAGGGCGCCGCCGTCCTGTATGAGTGTGGTATAATGGCGGAAACTCTCGAGATAGGCCTCTTTGGTGCCGTAGATGTCGAGGTGGTCGGGATCGGTGGATGTTATCACCGTCATGTAGGGGCGGAGCCAGTGGAACGAGCGGTCGAATTCGTCGGCCTCGATCACTACGAAGTCGCTCTTGTCGCTGAGGATGTAGTTGGTGCCGTAGTTCTTGGATATTCCTCCGAGGAAGGCATTGCAGTCGAGGTGGCTCTGATGCAGGATATGCGCTGCCATCGTCGATGTGGTGGTTTTGCCGTGGGTGCCTGCCACGCAGAGACCCTTGTGCGCTCTGGTGATAGTACCGAGCACCTGTGCTCTCTTCTGTATCTCGAAGCCGTGCTCCTGGAAGTACACCAGTTCTTTATGGTCTTTGGGTATTGCCGGAGTATATATCACGAGAGTCGACGCCTTGTCTCTGCAGGCGTGGGGGATAGCGTCGGTATCCTCCTCGTAGTGCAGAATCATTCCCTCTTTGTCGAGCTGTTTTGTCAGTTCGGAGGGAGTCTTGTCATATCCGGCCACGACCAAGCCTTTACGTATGAAATAGCGGGCGATGGCACTCATTCCGATGCCACCGGCTCCGATAAAGTAAACGGCTTTTATATCTTTTATTTCCATTAGAGAATTCTTATTTTACCAGTTTTAATATTTCTTTTGCGATTATCATTGCCGAGTCGGGCAGGGCGAGTTTTTTCACGTTCTCGCTCAGCGACCCTAGTTTCTTTTCGTCGGCCACGGTGTCGACGGCCAGGCGGAGCAGTTTTTCCGGTGCCTCGGAGTCTTTCACGTAGAGTGCGGCGTCTTTCTCCACCAGCGCCATCGCGTTTTTCGTCTGATGGTCTTCGGCCACATTCGGCGAGGGCACGAGAATCACCGGTTTGCCGATCAGACAGAATTCCGATATGCTGCTTGCTCCTGCGCGGCTGATCACGAGGTCGGCAGCTTTGTATGCCGAACCCATATCGGAGATGAAGTCCATCACCTTCATGTTGGGATATTCCTTCTTCGTCTTCAGCTCGTCGGTAATCTGTTTGTTGTAGTATTTTCCTGTCTGCCAGATGAACTGCACTCCCGACTCCTCCACGATGTCGAGATTGCGGAGGATGCTCTCGTTGATAGTACGCGCTCCGAGACTGCCTCCCACGAGGAGTATCGTCTTTTTCTGGGGATCGAGTCCGAAACTCCTCACTGCCTCTTCTCGGCTTATTGTCGTATTGAGAAGATTCTGTCTTACGGGATTACCCGTCTTGATGATCTTCTCTGCCGGGAAGAATCTCTCCATGTTGTCGTAAGCCACGCAGATCTTTTCCGCTTTGTTGGCCAGCATTTTGTTTGTCACTCCCGCGTAGGAGTTTTGTTCCTGTATCAGACAGGGTATTCCCATGGCGTGTGCAGCGTCGAGGGTGGCCCCGCTGGCATATCCTCCTACTCCCACTGCCACCATCGGCTGGAAGTCGCGTATGATACTTTTCACCATTCTCTTGCTCTTTAGATAGTCGAGCGCCACCCCGATGTTTTTCGGGGAATAGAGGGGGCGGATGAATCCCCTTACGGGCAGTCCTTCAATATTATAACCAGCCTGTGGCACTCTTTGCATTTCCATTCTGCCGAGAGCTCCCACAAACAATATTTTGGCATCGGGGCGTATTTCCCTGATGGCATTGGCGATAGACACTGCGGGGAAGATATGACCGCCTGTGCCGCCTCCACTGATTATAACTCTTAATTCGTCGTCCATCTTTTTACACCTTATATATATTACCGCGCAAAATTACTGAAAAAAATCGGTAAAATCTAATTTTAGACCAAATTTATTCATTTACGCTGTTGTTTATTTATACTTTAGACGTTTCCAGCTGTTTTGCCCTGCCGGCCTCGTCTCTTTTTTTCGCCGACCGGCTGATGCTCAGTATCACTCCGATGTAAGCACAGTTGATGATTGTCGACGTTCCTCCCTTGCTTATCAGCGGTAGCGGCTGTCCTGTGACGGGAGCCAGTCCCACGGCTACGGCCATATTGAAAATCGCCTGTGTGGTAAGCAGTAAGGCGAGTCCCAGCGCGAGGAAGGCTGGGAAGTTGTTTTCGCATCTGTTGGCAATCATTCCGGTGCGGAAGAGCAGCACGATGTATAGGAAGATCACTATCGCGGCGCCTTCTATTCCCATCTCTTCGATGATGATGGCATAGATGAAGTCGCTGAAGGCCTGCGACAGGAAATCTCGCTCCACGGAGTTGCCCGGGCCTTTCCCGATGATATTAGATGTCGCTATCGCGATATTTGCGTGGCCCACCTGCGCATCCTTGTCGAGGTCGAAGTCTTCGGGGGCTATCTCTTCATGGCTGATGAATTTGTTTATACGTGATTTCCAGGTGTCGGCGCGGTGGAATATCTTCTGTATCGCACCAGTCTCTTTCTTCTCCGTCGGTTCGGTGAGTTCCGCCACCTCTTCCATCTTGTTTTGCTTCTTCGCTGCCGACGTGTCTTGTCCTACGAGCATGATACTGCCTATGAACAGTGCGACGATAAGACAGCAGATGCCCATCAGTTTTCCTATCTGTGTCATGGGCACACGGCCAATGATCATCAGCATGATGACGACGGCAAAGAGCAGGGCTGCGGTAGACAGGTTTTCCACCGCTATCGGAGCGATCATAAAGAGCGCTACGATGAGGATATATTTAAAGGCTCTCCGGTCGGCTCCCTTATCCGTCTGCATCGCACTCAGGATCTGCGCTTCGGCAAGTATCATCGCTCCTTTGGCTATCTCCGACGGCTGGAACTGTATTCCTAAGAAGCTGATCCATCGGGAGGCTCCGTTGGTGCTCTGTCCGGCCACGAGGACTATAACCAGCGATAAGAACGCGACGAGGAGGAGCAGCGGCGTGACGATTTTGAAGTACTTGCATTTGATATTCAGCACGATGATCATCACGACGGTTCCCATCAGGAGGATGACGGAGTGGTAGATTATCGGGCCCATGTAGTTGCCTTTCTTGTATGTGAGCGCGCTCGAGGCGCTGAACACCTCGATGATGCTTATTATACAGAGAAAGAAGAATACCATCCAGATAACCTTGTCTCCTTTGAATATGTTGTTAAATTTCTTCACTCGTTACAGATTTCTTACTAATTCCTTGAATTGTTCGCCACGGTCTTCCATATTTTTGAAGAGGTCGAAACTGGCGCAGCACGGGCTGAGCAGTACCGTATCGCCGGTCTGAGCCAGTTCGTAGCATGCCTCGACACACTCTTTCATGGAGTGGGTGTCGCGTATCGTAATGCCCATGGAGTCGAAGTTGTCGTGCAGTTTCTTGTTGTCGGCTCCGAGGAAAACCAGCGCACGGCACTTCTCCTTCACCAGTTGCTTTATCGGTTCGTAGTCGTTGCCTTTGTCTTTTCCTCCGATGATGAGCACGGTGGGTGTCTTCATGCTTTCGAGAGCATACCAGCAGGCGTCGACATTCGTCGCTTTGGAGTCGTTGACATACTGCACACCCTTCACCATGCATACCTTCTCGAGGCGATGCTCCACACCGGGGAAGTCGCTGAGGCATTTGCGTATCACGTCTTTCTTTATCTCGCTGATATTCGCGGCGATACCTGCGGCGAGAGAGTTGTAGATATTGTGCTTGCCGGTAAGACTTAGCTCCTCTTGCTCCATATTGAAGGGAGTGGGTTTCTCTATCGTATACTCTCCGTCGGCGATATATCCTATCGACCCTTTCTCCTTCAGTTCGGAGAAGGGATACTGTATTGACTTGATATCATATTTCTCCAGTTCTCTTTTTATCACCGGATCATCGTTCCAGTAGATGAACGAGTCGTCGGTTGTCTGATTCTGAATGATTCTCATCTTGGCGTCGACATAATTCTGGAACTCGAACTTGTATCTGTCGAGATGGTCGGGCGTGATGTTCAGCAGGATGGCGATGTTGGCACGGAAGTCATACATGTTGTCGAGCTGGAACGAACTGAGCTCGATGACGTAATATTCGTGCGGATCTTCAGCTACCTGCAGAGCGAGCGAATTACCGATATTGCCGGCCAGTCCGACGTCATATCCGGCGTTTTTGAAGATATGATAGATGAGTGATGTCGTCGTCGTCTTGCCGTTGCTTCCCGTGATGCACACCATCTTCGAATCGGTATACCGTCCGGCGAATTCTATCTCGCTTATAATATGGATACCCTTGGCGATGATTTTCTGCACCATAGGAGCCTCGTCGGGAATACCCGGACTCTTGATCACCTCGCCGGCATCAAGAATCTTCTCTTCGGTATGCCGCCCTTCTTCCCATTCGATGCCGCGATCGTCGAGCATCTTCTTATAACGGTCCTTTATCTTCGACATATCCGAAACGAATACGTCGAAACCTTCCTTCTTGGCTAATACGGCAGCACCGGCTCCGCTTTCGCCTGCTCCTAATATAACTATCTTTTTGTTCATCTCTATCTTATCTTTAGTGTTATTATCGTGAGGGCCGCCAGGATTATCGTGACGATCCAGAATCTTACTGTCACCTTAGCCTCGTGGAAGGGGCGGTGGGGCCAGTTCTTCAAAATATATGTGCTCGTCGGGTCGAGCTGTGAGTCGAGTCTCCGGAAGGCGTCGTGGATAGGTGTCGCACGGAACACCCTCACTCTCCTGCCTTTGCGCTTCTGAATCTTGAACCACTGCGTCTGTATTATCACGCTGAGACTCTCCACGAAGAAGATGCCGCAGAGGATGGGGAGAAGCAGCTCCTTGTGGATTATCACTGCGCATACTCCGATCACTCCTCCGATCATCAGCGAACCGGTATCTCCCATGAAAACCTGTGCGGGGTAGGAGTTGTACCACAGGAATCCGATCAGAGCTCCGACGAAGGCGCAGAGGAATACTACAAGTTCCTCGGAGTTGGGGATATACATTATATTAAAATAAGACGCATATCCTATATGGCTCGATACGTATGCCAGTATTCCGAGAGCCACTCCGATGATGGCGGAATTTCCCGCACAGATACCGTCGAGACCATCGTTGAGATTGGCACCGTTGCTTACCGCCGTAACTACCAGAATCGTCATGATAACGAAGAGGATCCATCCGGCGGCAGTCTTATATTTTCCGCAGAACGACATCACACCCGAGTAGTCGAGATTATGATTCTTCACAAACGGAATCGTCGTCTTCAGCGATTTCTCCGCTTCGCTCTTATGAGTGATTACCACTTCCTGATTCGCCCCTCTCTGCGATTCCACATTCTCCCTCATCACTACATCAGGACTGAGATAGAGCGTGATACCGACGATAAAACCGATACTTATCTGGCCGAAGATCTTGTATTTTCCTTTCAGTCCTTCTTTGTTCTTGCGGAAGATTTTTATATAGTCATCCATAAATCCGAGGAATCCGAGCCAGATGGTGGTGATAATCATCAGAATGAGATAGATGTTTCGCATACGTCCGAGCAGCAGCACCGGCACCAGTATCGATACGATGATGATGATGCCACCCATGGTGGGGACACCCTTCTTCTCCACGCCGAAAGGATCGATCGAAGGATCGCGCTGCACTTCAGAGATGTTTTTGCGCTTCATCCATTTGATAAACTTCTCGCCGAACCATGCCGAGATGATAAGAGCAAGAATGAGCGCCAGCAACGACCGGAACGAGATATAAAGCCACATCCTCGATCCGGGAATGTCGAATTGCTCGAGAAATCTGAACAGATAGTATAGCATATTCTTCGGTTTTATGCGTTAAAAATCTCTTTTAGCACCTCTTTGTCATCGAAGTGATGCTTCACTCCTTTTATCTCCTGATAGTCCTCGTGCCCTTTGCCGGCAACGAGTATCACATCGTTTTTCCCGGCCATCATGCATGCCGTGCGGATAGCCTCCTTACGGTCAACGATGCTGATCACCTTTTTCATCTGCTGGGGAGTAAGACCGGCGAGCATATCGTTGATGATATCCTGAGGCTCCTCGAAACGAGGATTATCGCTCGTGATGATTACTCTGTCGCTTTGTTTTACCGCTTCCTGAGCCATCTTCGGACGCTTTGTCTTGTCTCTGTTTCCTCCTGCTCCGCAGACGGTTATCACCTTTCCCTTGCCGTTGAGAACATCGTGAATCGCCTTGAGAACATTCTCCAGAGCATCGGGAGTATGGGCGTAGTCGACGATGGCAGTGAATCCCTCGGGAGAACGCACCGGATCAAGGCGGCCGCTGACGCTGTGCAGGGTGCTCATCACCACCAGGATATCCTCCGGTTTCTTGCCGAGCATGACGGCAGCTCCGTATACTGCGAGCAGATTGCTGACGTTGTATTTGCCGATAAACTGTACTCCCACTTCCCTGCCGTCGATTTCGAGATACATTCCTTCGAAATGGCATTCGAGGATCTTCGCTCTGAAGTCTGCCATCTGTTTGATGGAATATGTCTTTACCTGCGCCTTGCAGTTCTGCACCATCACCATACCGTTCTTGTCATCCGCGTTGGTTATGGCGAAAGCATTTTTGCCCAGTCCGTCGAAGAAAGCCTTCTTTGCATCGCGGTAGTTCTCCATCGTCTTGTGATAATCGAGATGGTCTTGCGTGAGATTGGTGAAGATACCACCGGCGAATTTCAGTCCTCCGATACGTTTCTGTGCGATAGCGTGAGAGCTGCACTCCATGAAGGCATATTCGCATCCGGCATCCACCATGCGACCCAGTAGCATGTTCAGTTCGATGGGGTCGGGAGTGGTGTGGTCGGCAGGTATTGTCTCGTCTTCGATATAGTTGCAGACGGTAGACAGAAGCCCGCACTTATGACCCATCTTACGGAACATATTATATAATAAGGTGGCAATGGTGGTTTTTCCGTTTGTGCCGGTGACTCCCACGAGTTTCAGCTTGTTTGAAGGATCGCCGTAGAACAGAGTCGCAACCTTTCCGACAGCATCTTCTGTTGACGGAACGACGATATATGTCACTCCCTCCGCAGGATTCTCCGGTTCGTTCTCGCAGAGCACAGCCTTAGCTCCCTGAGACAACGCCTTCGGGATAAAGGTATGACCATCCACCTGTGTGCCTTTGAGTGCGACAAACAGATGTCCGTCAGATATCTTTCTGGAGTCGATGTTGACTCCGGTGATTTCAACATTCTCATCGCCTATGATCTTTGTAGGCTTGACATTCTTTAGCAGCTCGCTTAGTTTCATATCTCGTTATTTTTTATTATTTTAAAGTAATAGTGCATACGGCCCCTCTGACAATTTTTTTGCCGGCGGGATAGCTCTGCTCTTTCACCTTTCCCCGGCCTATGACCCTGACCCGGAGCCCCCTCTTTTCGAGGGCGTAAACAGCATCGCTGGCTCCCATTCCGGTGACATCGGGAGTGATGTCGGCAGCCACCTCGGCATCTTTCTTCAGTTTCACACCGTTGATGTTGAGATGACTTATTATATAGTCGGCAGCGATAGTATTGCCTCCTTTTACGTCGGGTATGAACACGGACGTGGAATCCTTGGCATCCTTAGCGTCAAGTTTCAGACTCTGAGCCATGATACCTTCTGCGATATGGCGGAAAACCACACCGCTCATTCCGCCTCCAGATGCGGGGAGACCTGATTTCTGGATACATACTATACAACTGTATCTCGGTTTGTCGGCAGGGAAGAATCCCGCAAAGCTGAGCAGATAACGGGTGGTGCCGGTTTTGTATCCTCCCGCGCCCTGTGAAATCTGTGCCGTGCCTGTCTTTCCCGCTACTTTGAACGACTTTGAGCCAGCCTTACTACCCAAGCCGATGCTTACCACCTGTTCGAGGATTGTCTGTATCTCCTTGATGGTCTTCGGTTTTGCGATATGCTCCCTGAGCACCTTCGGAGGGAATGTCTGTATCACCTCTCCGTCTTTCATTATCTCCTTGACGAACCGCGGTTGCATCATCCTGCCGTCGTTGGCGATAGCATTATAAAAGGTGAGGGTGGAAATCGGAGGGATCTGAGTCTCGTATCCGATGCTCATCCACGCGAGAGCCGTCTTGCTCCAGTTGAGCCACTGTCCGCGGCTGTTCTTCTTCGGCATCCTGATTTTAGGAGGAGTAGAACCTACGATAGGCAGATTGAGGTCGTCGGCAAGTCCTGTGCGGTAGATTCCTTCGACGAATTTTTCCGGATTGTTATGGTAATGCTCGTCGATGATTCTGCTGACGCCGATGTTTGAAGATACCTGAAGTGACCTCGGCAGACTTATCATCCCGTAACCTCCTCTTCGCCAGTTATGGTCTTTCATCTCCCTGCCGTACATAGGCCATATACCGCAACCGGTATCCACCCTGTAAGTAGTGTCCACCACACCGTCGTCGAGCGCCACCATGATGGAGGCGGTCTTGAATACCGAGCCCGGTTCGAGCAGGTCGCTCACGGCATTGTTCTTCTGTTCGTAATATTCCCCGTCGGCAGCTTTCGACATGTTCACTATCGCCTTGATATCGCCGGTAGCCACTTCCATGACGATGGCGACGCCCACATGCCCGTTGATCTCCTTAAGTTCTTCAATCACGGCTCTTTCCGCCAGATCCTGGATGTTGACATCGATAGTAGTCACGATGTCCGCTCCGTCGGTAGGCGGGACGTCGGTGATGCTGAGGAATTTGTTCATCACCTTTCTGCGATGCATGATACCGTTCGTTCCTCTGAGGATAGAATCGTAAGAGAGCTCGAGACCGTTCTTTGCCATATCTTGTCCTTTGTACAAGTCTCCGACAGTTCGCATGGCGAGTGATCCGAACGGGCGCTGGCGGGAGTCGAATCCCTCCTTGTGGAATCCTCCCTTGTAGGGAGAGAGGTTGAACACGGGCAGTTTCTTCACTTCCGTGTATGTGTTGTAGTCTATTCTCTTCGGCCATATCAGCCAGTTCTGGCTTTGTTTCATTCTTCCCTCTTCGAGATGTCTCCTGAATTCTGCCGCAGTCATTGACGGGAAAATCTTGTGCAGTCCGTCGCAGATAGAATCCAGTTTCGCCATCCAGAGAGAATCTTTCTTTGCTCCTCCCGCCTTGAAATCCATATAAATCTTGAATTCGGGGATAGAGGATGCCATAAGTTGTCCGTCGCAACTGAGAATATTTCCTCGTACCGGCCTCACGCTTACGCTGTCTCGTTTCTGTCGTGCTGCTACTTTCTGCCAGTAGTCCTTTTCTACTGTCATGATGTACAGTGCCTTACCGAGTATGATAAGACAGAAGAGAGTCATTGCGATAGCGATGGCCGAGTAGCGAGGTATTACCTTTTTAAACTGAAACTTACTCATCCGGCACTGTAATTATATATGGTGGTTGATCTGCAATGTGTAATACACTATCTTTGTTCGCTCTCAAGACGTCGAGTACATGGCTTTCCCTGCATCGTTCGGTAAGTTTGCTCGAACTTGACAGAGCCCTGTATTTCGCGTCTTTCAGTTCTGTTTCCAGTTTGTCGATCTCTATCAGATCTTGCTGGCAACTGTATCTGTTGGCGATATATATGATTATGAAGAAAACGATGAGAAGAATGAGCCATATCTGCTGGCGTATCATCTGAGCGGTGAGGAAGTCGCCGCCGATGATTTTCCTCAGGGTGAGGTTGGGCGACACTGCAGGTTCGTCTTCACGCGCCTTCTCCTTCAGCGCCTCCTTTATGGCAGTCGCTGCAGTCTCATTGGCTTGGCGCTCGGCCTCCTGCTTCTGAGCTTCCTTCAGAACCTCTTCGTCGCCGTTGTCGGAAACTGTCGTTTCCACGTCCTCGGTCTTAGGCTTCTGTTCGTCGTTATTTATGTTATCGTTTTTTGTCATTTCTTCTCAGCAATTCTCAATTTTGCACTTCTGCTCCTCGGGTTTTTCTCCTGCTCATCCTCACTTGGCGTTATTACCTTGGCGTTTACGAGTGTGAAGGGCGATTGTATCCTTCCGAAGAAGTCTTGTTCCACCTTTCCCTCGGTATTTCCCGATTTCATGATGTTTTTTACGATTCTGTCCTCAAGACTGTGATATGTTATTACCGACAGCCGTCCGCCGTCCGCCAGCAGCTCGGATGCCGATCGCAGCATTTCCTTGAGCGCATCCATCTCTTTGTTGGTCTCGATTCTCAGGGCCTGAAACATCTTTGTCAGTTCTTTCTTTTCTCTCTCTCTGGCGAAGAGTCCTGACGTGGCATCGATGAGATCCTGTGTCGTCAAAATCTCTTTCTGCGCCCTAGCTTTGACTACGGCGGCGGCTATCTTTCTTGCATTCTTAAGTTCTCCGTAGAAGAAGAAAATGTCTGCCAGACGGCTTTCGTCGTAGTCGTTCAGGATATCCGCGGCGGTAATGCCGGCCCTGTTGTTCATCCTCATGTCGACGATACTGTCGAAACGCAGCGAAAACCCTCTTGCTCCGTCGTCGAAATGATGGCTTGACACCCCGAGGTCAGCCAGAAGACCGTCGATTTTTTCCACTCCGTAGTACCTCATCCAGTTTTTCAGATATCTGAAGTTGCTTCTCACGAAGGTAAACCGTCTGTCGTCTTTGAATTCGGGCAGATTGTTTTCCGCATCTGCATCCTGGTCGAAACTGTATAGATGTCCGTCTTTGCCTAGTCTTGAGAGAATCTCTCTGCTGTGTCCGCCCCCGCCAAAAGTGACATCAACGTATATGCCATCCTCTTTTATGGCCAGTCCGTCGACGCTTTCCTTCAGCAGCACGGGGATATGATAGCATTCATTGGTCATTCGGCGCCCTCCTCTTTCATGATGTTCTCCAAGGCGCTTCCGAACTCTTCCGGCTCGAGGAAGGGCTTGTCGGCATTACGCCATATCTCTATGGAGTCTCCCATGCCGACGAATTTCACGCTTTGGTCTATTTCGGCCATCCTGAGATATCTCTTAGGAATGAGGAACCGTCCGTTGCCGTCGAGCGAGACTATCTCCACGTCGGATACGAACTGGCGGTATATCTGCTGGTGGTCTTTGTTCCACCTGTTGAGCCTTGAGCGCAGAGTGTCGATGATGTTGTTCCACACGGATTCCGGATACAATACAAGACAAGGCTGGAATACGTCCTTCCTCATCACCAGCGTTTCTTCTCCGGCAGCCTGAAGCGCCTTGCGAAAAACCGAGGGGAGGAATACGCGTCCTTTCACGTCAGTTTTGCCTTCTATGTTTCCGTATAATCTCATCATTCACCTATTATATTATGGAATTCGATGGCAAAAGTACAAAAAAATCCCCACACTCCACCACTTTTCCCCACATTTTTTCATTTTTAATGCTATTTTTTTTAATTATAGCGGTTTTTGCTCTCTTGACGGCGATGTTTTGAAATTGCCGCTGCTTATGTCAAAAATGTTATTTTTGCCAACAAAAGATACTTTTTTGCCAAAAAAGTAGTGGATTAAGAAAACTTTTGTTACCTTTGCAAGGTAATTCATCTGATGAGAGAAATGAGCAGTGTAGTGGAAAAGACTGTAGACGTTGATGACATTCTGCGCAAGAAGGCCGGAGACAAAGCCAAATATGTGCCCCGCCCCTTGATAAACTGGCTTAAGAAAGTGGTGCATCAGGACGAGGTCAACAAGTTCCTTTGGGAAAGTAGACATCTGTCTGGTGTCGACTGGCTTGAGGAGTGTGTGCGCTATCTGGATATGACGCTCGAACTTGAGGGTGTGGAAAACCTTCCCGACAAGGATGACGGCAAATTGTATACTTTCGTGAGCAACCATCCTCTCGGAGGGGAAGACGGAGTAGCCCTCGGTGCTATCATCGGACGCCGCTACGACGGGAAGTTCAGATATTTGGTTAATGATATCCTTATGAATCTCCCCGGTCTTGCTCCCGTCTGTATCCCGATCAACAAGACGGGTAAGCAGAGCCGTGATTTCCCTGCGATGGTGGAGGCCGGATTCCAGAGCGACAACCACATGCTGATGTTTCCTGCCGGTATCTGTTCCAGAAAAATCGACGGGAAGATACAGGATATTCCCTGGACGAAAACCTTTCTCTCGAAGAGTGTGGAGTACAAACGTGATATCGTGCCCATACACTTCGGAGGACAGAACTCCGACCGGTTTTATAATATCGCCAACTGGAGTAAGAGACTTGGGATCAAGTTCAATGTCGCGATGCTTTTTCTCGTTGATGAGATGTACAAGAATACCCACAAGACATTCAGAGTCGCTTTTGGCAAGCCGATACCATGGGAGACTTTCGATAAAAGCAAGAGTGCCAAGGAATGGGCACAATTCGTTAGAAGCAAAGTTTACGAACTATAATTAAGAACGAAGCAATGGAACAGGATATTATCCAACCGATCGACCGCGAAGCTATCAAGAGTGAACTCACTCCGGACAAGCAGCTGCGAACTACGAACAAGAGTAACAATCAGATCTTCATCGTCACTGCGCATAATGCACCGAACGTGATGAAGGAGATAGGACGACTTCGCGAAATCGCTTTCAGAACTGCCGGAGGCGGAACCGGGAAGGAAGTCGATATCGACGAATTCGATACTTGCGAGAATTGTTACAAACAACTGATAGTATGGAATCCTGACGAGGAAGAGATAATCGGAGGATACCGCTATCTTCTCGGTTCGGATTGGAAAATGGATGATAAAGGACAGCCGAAACTTGCGACCAGTCACATGTTCCATTTCTCTGACGAATTCCTTACAAATTATATGCCGAAAACTGTAGAGTTGGGACGTTCGTGGGTGACTCTTGAATATCAGAATGTCCGCAAGCGCCCCAAGAGTATTTTCGCCCTCGATAATCTCTGGGACGGTCTTGGCGCAATCACGGTAATTCATCCCGAGATAAAGTACTTTTTCGGAAAAATGACAATGTATCCTTCTTATATCCGGAAGGGTAGGGATATGATCCTTTATTTCTTGAAGAAATATTTTGACGATAAGGAGAATCTGATTATCCCGATGAAACCCCTCAAATTGGAAACGGACGAGGCCGATCTTGCCAAAATCTTCTATACCGATTCGTTCAAGGGAGATTATAAGATATTGAACAGCGAGATCAGAAAACTCGGATACAATATCCCCCCGCTGGTGAACGCGTATATGAATCTCAGTCCTACGATGAAACTCTTCGGCACTGCGATAAACTATGGATTCGGTGATGTCGAGGAGACCGGCATCCTTATCGCCGTAGACGAGATTCTCGAGGAGAAGAGAATGCGACATATAGATTCTTTCGTCAGAGAGCATCCGGAGGCCCTGAAACTCACTTCAGGCGCCAATAAGGTGATATACGAAGAGAGAAAAACTAAAGAATAGACAGGCTGATACCGTTAATCTTCTGATATACATCCAGCGCGTATACATCCGTCATTCCACTGATGTAGTCGAGTGCTGCCATGATTCTCACTTCCAGGTCGTCAGAGTCTATGTCATACTGGCTGCTCACTCTGCTGATGAGTTGTCTGGAGTAGAACCCGTCGGGATTGAGAGCCGCATCAATCATCTGTTTCATCAGAGTCTCCATGATCTTGTATCCCGACAGTTCGATATCGAGGACCAGTTTGCTGGCATATATTTTTTTGCTTGAGACCTCTGTGCAGTGCTTGTATGCATCCCTCTGCTTTTCCGAGATACTCTTGATCAGAGAACTATCGAAAGTGCCTTCCATGATCTGCTTTTCGTTGCTCATAAATGCGTCGACACACTCGTTCTCCAATTTCCCTATAGCCGAAGCTCTCATGTAGGCCACCTTCTCGTTATCGTCGGTAATGCCCTCGTCAAGAATCCTCTTCAGGATAAGGTTTTGTATGTCAGTATCGAAGAATCCGAGAAGAAGATCGCTGGTCTCCTCGAAAGACAGGATTTTCAGCTTGTAAGCATCTTCTATATCCATGATCTCGTAGCAGATGTCGTCGGCGGCCTCCACGAGATAGACCAGAGGATGCCTTGCATATTTCACCGATGCCCCGTCATCGTATTTGCAGCAGATTCCCAGGTCGTCTGCAATCTTTTTGTATATCTCGCGTTCGGAATCGAAGAACCCGAATTTGCCTTTCTCCCCGGCAAGACTCGACGAATGAGGATATTTCACTATCGATGCCAGTGTCGGGTAGGTCATCACAAAACCGCCGTCCCGGCGGCCTTTGAATCTGTGTGCCAGGATTCTGAAGGCGTTGGCGTTACCCTCGAAGTGGGTGATGTCATTCCAGAAAGAAGGTCGCAGACGGGATTTCAGCGATCTGCCGTCCCCCTCGGTGAAGAATGTCTGTATCGCCTTTTCTCCCGAATGCCCGAAGGGAGGGTTTCCCAGGTCGTGGGCAAGACAGGCCGCGGATACTATCGAGCCGATTTCCGTCAGATGACTGTTGCCCAGTTCCGGTTCCCTCTTTATGATGCGCTGCGCTATATCACTGCCGAGCGACCGTCCGACGCTGGCCACTTCGAGGCTGTGGGTCAGTCTGTTGTGTACGAAGACGCTTCCTGGTAGAGGGAATACTTGTGTCTTGTTCTGCAGTCTTCTGAAGGGGGCGGAGAAGATGAGACGGTCGAAATCGCGGCGGAACTCAGTCCTGTCGTCGTGTCTTTCGATATGTCTGCTCTCCTGTCCGAGACGCTTGTTGGATATCAGCTGTGTCCATTTCATCATAAAGAAAATCCTTAAAATGTCTTATTTTGGGTGCAAACTTACAATTATTTTCCCTATTTTCTTACTTTTTTCGTTAAAAATTGCCGATATGTGCTGATAATTAGCTATATTTGCAGCGGATTATATATAATTTTCAAAGATGGTAAAAGTAAAAGTTGTCAATGAAGGACATCAGCAGTTGCCTGCTTATGCCACGCCTCAGAGTGCGGGGATGGATCTCCGGGCCAATATTGATGAGCCGATCACCCTTCATCCTATGGAGCGCAGACTGATTCCCACGGGATTGCGCATAGCGCTGCCGCCGGGATATGAAGCGCAGGTGAGACCGCGTAGCGGACTGGCTCTCAAGCATGGCATTACGGTGCTCAATACTCCCGGTACTGTCGATGCAGACTACAGAGGCGAACTGGGCGTGCTCCTCATCAATTTCTCCCAGGAAGACTTCGTGATTCAGGATGGAGAGAGGATAGCCCAGATGGTTATAGCGAAGCACGAGCAGGCTGATTTCGAAATCGTTGAACAACTTGACGAGACCGAGCGCGGAGAAGGCGGATACGGTCATACCGGGGTGAAGTAGTTATGATGATTGCGGCAAGAGGCATAATCAGAGTAATGATTGTCGGAGCGGTTATCGCTTCGATGATGGTTTCTTGCGGCCATTCTTCATCATTGTCTTCAAACAAGAAGAGCAGCACTACCCCTGATCTTACTTCCACATCACTGTTCGGTCAGAAGGAAAAACACGACGTTCAGCTGTCACGTAACGAACAGACTAAATTCGAATATTTCTTCCTTGAGGCGGAAAAGCAGATGAGGATGGGAAATAACGATGCTGCTTTCGACCTCTTCCGGCATTGCCTGCAGATAAACCAGTATTCACCCATAGCAAATTACAAGATGGGACAGTACTATGCAGTGATGAGAAACGACTCTGCAGCAATAGGATATTTCGAGACAGCAGCAGCGGAAGAGCCTGATAACGTGGATTACCTCGAAATAGTTGCGCAGTATTATATCCATCAGCAGAAGTTCGACAAGGCTATCCCTGTTTACGAGCAGATATATTCCAGCGACAAAGATCGCTCCGATATTCTGGAAACCCTTCTGAAGTTGTATTACCAGAAGTCGGATATGAACAAGGCTATCGATGTACTCGACAGAATCGAGACCGTGGAGGGCAGCAGCGAGAGAATCACTCTCACCAAAGCTCAGTTGTACGGGCAGTTGGGGAAGGACAAAGAGGCCCTGGCGCAAATCGACAAACTGGCAAGCGAGCATCCCTACGATCTGGTATATCAGACGTTGAAAGGCGACTGGCTTATGGATAAGGGAAAGACTAAGGAAGCACTTGACATCTACGATAAAGTGCTCAAAGAAGACCCCGAAAATCCGAGTGCCAAACTGTCGATGCTGAATTATTACAAATCGCAGAAGCAGGACTCTGTTGCTAACGGCATACTGAAGAGTCTTCTTACCAGCGATAAGACTGATATCGCGCAGAAGGTGAGCCTGATGCGGAGTGTCGTTGCCGAAAACGAGATGGAGGGCGGCGACAGCACCCAGGTGATCAGTCTTTTCAATGATGTTCTCAGAGAGCCGCAGAAAAGTTCGGAGATGTTGGTGATGTACAGCATCTACCTGAACTCCAAGGGAATGCCCCACGACTCCGTCGCCAAAGTACTATACAGGGTTCTTGACGTGGAGCCGGAAAATTCCGCCGCGAGACTGCAACTGATACAGTATGCCGCCGAACGGAAAGACTATGACGAGATTATCGAAATTGCCAAGCCGGCAACGGAGTACAGCCCCGACGAGATGGCATTCTATTACTATCTCGGACTGTCTTATTATCTGAAGAACGATCTCGACGGAGCCCTCAATACCTTCCGCAAGGGAGTGAGCGTCATCAACGAGCAGAGCGATCCGGCGCTAGTGTCAGACTACTACGCCATTATGGGAGATATCCTTCATACGCAAGGGAACGCCGGAGAGGCTTTCGCGGCATACGACTCATGCCTGCAATGGAAAAACGATAATATCGGCTGTCTGAACAACTATGCCTATTACCTGAGCGAACAGGGCCAGAATCTCGACAAGGCCGAACAAATGAGCTACAAGACGATAAAGTCGGAACCCAACAATTCGACTTATCTCGATACATACGCCTGGATACTCTTCATGCAGAAACGATATGAGGAGGCGAAGATATACATCGACCAGGCCGTGAAGAATGATTCTGCAAAGAGCAGTACGATACTCGAACATGCCGGTGATATCTATGCGATGAACAATGATATCGACCAGGCGTTGAACTTCTGGAACGATGCCGCAAGCAAGGCGGATAGTGAGAATGCTACACTGATAAGGAAAATTAAACTCAAAAAATACTTAAAAAAATGAAACCATTACAAGTTCTTAAAATCGCCCTCGTGGCAGTTCCTCTGGTACTCGCTTCGTGTGGAACAAAGAAAAAGGTTGTTGAAAAACCAAAACCGGTAACCGAAGAAAAAATTCAAGAGACAAAGTTCCTTCAGAAAGTGAACGACAACGCACAGTTCTCTAAGTTTATCACCTCTAAAGTGAAGTTCCAGATACAGGTCGGGGCTCAGGATATGACCCTTACGGGTAATCTCAAGATGAAGCGCGACGACGTGATCCGTCTGCAGCTCATGGCCTTCGGATTCGTCGAGGCCGGAAGGCTGGAGTTCACTACCGACTACGTGCTCATCATGGACCGTATCAACAAACAGTATATCAAAGCTTCATACGAGCAGCTCGACTTCCTCAGAAACAGCGGACTGAACTTCTATTCTCTCCAGGCTCTCTTCTGGAATGAGTTGTTTATGCCCGGACAGACGAAAGTTACCGATGAGGTGCTGAAGGGTTACAGCTCGAACGTCACCGGCGACGAAGTCGTTATCACGTATTCGCAGGATAAGATGAATTACAAGTGGCTCGCCGAGAAGGAGACGGGTAGGATCGATATGGCTAACGTGATATATAAAGACAGAATCCACGGACAGACCCAGCTCAACTGGGATTACAGCGAATTCACACGCCTCGATAAGAAACTCTTCCCGCAAACCAATAAGATTTCTTTCACTTCTCCCAAATCATCGGAGGTGAAAATCAAGATGGTGCTCAACTACCTCGAGCATGAGTCGGAGTGGGAGACTCGCACCAATGTTTCCTCAAAATATACACAGGTAAGCGTAAGTGAAATCCTCAGAAGATTCATGGCTCTGTAGTCATAATTGATGAAACGTTTTTTTTTACTTCTTATAGTATTATCTTTCAGCCTTCTACCCTATGCTCAGACAAAAAAGAGTACAGGGCAGAAGGCTCGTTCTACTCAGACAACACAAAAAAGAAAAACTACAACTGCCAGAAAGACAACTGCGGCAAAATCTACCACAAAGAAAAAAACTACCGCTGCCGCAGGCAAAAAGAAAACAAATACTCAGCAGTATAGCACTAAGGAGATAAGAAGTCTGCAAAGTCAGCGTTCCGCAATACAGAAAGATATAAAAAACAAAGAACAGCAACTGAGAAGCAAGACTCAGGATGTGAAGAAGCGGATGCAGAACCTCATGGTTATCAATAGCGAGATGGAACAGCAGCAGCGGTCTATCGACACTATCAAGAGCGAACTGGTTGTGCTCGACGGTGATATCAATAATCTCAACGGAGAACTGAAAACACTGGAAGAACAGCTGAAAGAACGCCAGCAGAAGTACGTGAAGTCGATGAGATATCTGGCGAAGAACAGAACAGTGCAAGACAAACTGATGTTTATCTTCAGTGCTAAGAATTTCTCACAGATGTATCGCCGAATGAGATTTGTAAAGCAATATGCAGACTATCAGCGCGGTCAGGGAGAACTCGTCAAGGAAAAACAGAAACAAGTAGACGAGAAGCAGTCCCAGCTTAAACAGGTGAAGGATGAGAAAAACAAAAAACTGATAAAAGGAAAACAAGAACATCAGAAACTCCTCGGCATGCATGACGAGCAGCAGAAGGTGGTTGCCAGTCTTAAGAGTGAGCAGAAGACCCTTGAGAGCGTGCTCGTGCAACAGAGGAAGAAAGACCAGGATCTGAATGCCCAGATCGACCGTCTTATAGCCCAGGAGATAGCAAAGGCGAAAGCTCGTGCCGAAGCTGAGGCAAAGAAGAAAGCCGAAGAGGCTCGCAAGCGCAAGGAGGCGGAGATTGCGAGAAGGAAGGCTCGTGCCGAGGCTGCCGCAAGAGAGGAGGCCCGACGGGTAGCTGAGGCCAAGGCCGCCGAGGAAAAGGCTAAGGCGGAGGCGAAAGAGGCACAGCTGAGAGCTCAGAAGTCAAATGCTGCCGAGGCGAAGAGAGAAGCCGAACTGGCAGAAGCCAAGGCACGTCGTGCCGAGAACCGGAGAAAGGAAACCGAGCGTCAGGCTGCTGAGGAGAAGAAGCGTGGTGAGGCGGAGATCGCTGAGGCTAAACGGACCAAATATCCCTCGCAGACAGTGGCCGACAGCAAACTTAGCGGCAGTTTCGAGAGCAACAGAGGCCGTCTGCCGATGCCTATCACGGGATCATATCGTATCATAAGCCATTACGGCAATCATACCGTCGAGGGTACCCGGAATGTGGTACATAATAATAAAGGTATAAAGATCAAGGGCTCTGCAGGAAGCAAGGCGAGGGCGATATTCCAAGGACAGGTGAGTGCCGTGCTATCTTTCTCGGGAATCACCGTCGTCATGGTGCAGCACGGCTCTTACAGATCTGTATACTGTAATCTGTCGTCTGTCAATGTCACCCGCGGACAAAAGGTGAAAACCGGCGACATTCTCGGAAGTGTCGGAAGTGATAACGTGTTGGAATTCCAACTCAGGAAGAATCTCACAGCTCTTAACCCCGAGCGGTGGCTCAGACGTTAACCGATGCTGATGCCGTCGAGCAGCCGGATGTATGTCTCTATAGCATCTTCAATCTCACTTATTTTGATATATTCGTCGGCAGTGTGAGAACGCGACGACTCTCCCGGTCCGATCTTCATGCTCGGGAAGGGCATCAGAGCCTGATCCGACAGCGTGGGGGAACCGAAAGGTGTCTTTCCCAGCTCCGCACATCTCCTTACGAGAGGGTGGTCTGCATCGATATGCGAACTGCCCAGACGGAACGACCTCGCATGCACCTCGCTCTTGGTGTTTTTCTCGATGAAATCGAAGATTTCTGCATTTTTGTAGAGTTCGTTGCTCCTCACGTCGACCACCATTTCGCACTTGTCGGGAATTACATTATGTTGCGTTCCGGCATGAATCACTGTCACTGTCATCTTCACCGGACCGAGCAGCGGACTCACCCTTTCGAATTTGCAATCGCGCAACCATATCAGGTCGTCGATAGCCTCATATATGGCATTTACGCCCTCGTTTCTTGCGGCATGTCCGGACTTTCCGTGCGCTATCACGTCGAGCACCATGAGACCTTTTTCCGCTATCGCCGGCTGCATCCCCGTTGGTTCTCCTACGATAGCCACATCAATGGGAGGCAGTTGGGGCAGGGCTTTAGAAAAACCATCGGCTCCGGAAACTTCCTCCTCGGCCGATGCGAGATATATGAGGTTGAAATTTCTTTCCTTGTCTTCGAGAATCCTGAACACCTGAAGGAGAGATACCAGTCCTCCTCCGCAGTCATTACTCCCGAGGCCGTATAGAGTATCACCTTCGATGACAGGAGAAAAGGGGTCTTTAGTCCATGAAGCAGCCGGTTTTACAGTGTCGATATGGGCGTTGAGCAGAATCGTAGGCCTCTGTTTGTCGTAATGTTTGTCAACGATCCAGATATTATTTCCCGATCTTTTCGGATCGAGTCCCCAACGGTGCATATACTGCATCATCACACCGGCGGCGGCTTTCTCGTCGCGGCTTACCGACGGCGTGGCAATGAGAGCCTTAAGCAACTCCACTGCGTCGTATAAATAGTTTTTGTACTCCATATCAGCGGCAAAGTTAGAAATTATTATCGTGAAAAGCAAAATATTTCGGCGATTTGTTTTGATTTTACGCGATTTTGAGTATCTTTGCAGTTATTAAAATCATAGAATATGCAGACAAACAGTCATCTTTCCGTTCTTGTTCACGATCAGGCCAAGAAATACGGCGATCGCGAGGTGATGATGTATAAGGACTTCGGCGGCGAACAGTGGAAGTCGATGTCGTGGAATCAGTTCTCTGCTATCATCAAGCAGGTGTCCAACGCCATGCTCAACCTGGGTGTCAAGGTGCAGGAGAATATCGGTGTGTTTTCGCAGAACTCATGGCAGTATTTCTGTACCGACTTCGGAGCATGGGGCATCCGTGCCGTCACTATTCCTTTCTACGCTACTAGCAGCGAGGATCAGATACAGTATATGATTAACGATGCTGATGTGCGCTTCCTCTTCGTCGGCGAGCAGGAACAGTACGACAAAGCCCACCGCGTCTTTTCGCTCTGTCCGAATATGGAAAGAATCATCGTCTACGACCGCAGTGTGCGTATCAGTTCCCACGATCCCAACGCCCTCTATTTCGACGATTTCCTCAAGATGGGAGAAAAACTGCCGCGCCAGTCGGAGGTGGAGAACCTGTACAAGCAGGCCAGCATGGATGATATCGCCAATATCCTGTATACCAGCGGAACGACAGGCGCCAGCAAGGGGGTAATCCTCACCTACGGACAGTTTCATGCCGCCTTCGAGGCTAACCATCTCGCGGTGACACAGTTGTCGGAGAAAGACCGTATCCTCGTGTTCCTGCCATATACTCACATCTTCGAGAGAGGATGGGATATCCTGGCCCTCACCGAAGGAGCCACGCTCATCGTGAATACCAATCCCCACGAAGTGCAGAAGGCGATGAAAGAGACCCATCCCTCGTCGATGAGCAGCGTGCCGCGATTCTGGGAAAAGGTGTATATGGGAGTGATGGAGAAGATCGAGAACTCCAATGCCATCGAGAGAAAGATGTTTGAGAATGCTCTGAAGATAGGGCATAAGTATAATATCGACTACATCAGTAACGGCAAGAAACCGTCTCTCGCCCTGTCGCTTGAATATAAGATGATCAACAAGACCATCTTCAGTCTTGTCCGCAAGGAACTGGGTTTGGAGAATGCCAATATCTTCCCTACGGCAGGTGCTGTAGTATCCCCTAAAGTGGAAGAATTCATCCATTCCATCGGTATCAACATGGTGGTGGGCTACGGCCTTACCGAGAGTCTTGCCACCGTCAGCTGCGATCGCGAGAATATGCCCTATACCGTCGGTTCCGTGGGCCGCCTGATCCACAATATACAGATCAAATTCTCCGAAGAGGGGGAGATTCTGCTCAAGGGCCCTACTATTACGAGAGGATACTACAGGAAAGAGGCTCTCAACGCACAGGCTTTCGACGAAGAAGGCTACTTCAAGACAGGCGATACCGGATATATGCGCAACGGCGAGCTCTTCCTCCGCGAGAGGCTCAAAGACCTCTATAAGACTTCCAACGGCAAATACATCGCCCCGCAGATGATAGAGTCGAAGCTCCTCGTCGACAAGTTTATCGACCAGGTGGCAGTCATCGCCGACGAGAGGAAATTCGTCTCGGCGCTCATCATCCCCGAGTTCCGTCTTGTGGAAGACTGGGCCAAGGAGCACGGCATCACCGTTGGCAGCCGCGAGGAACTGTGCGCCAACGAACAGGTGAACAAGATGATGAAAGAGCGCATCGATACTCTTCAGCAGTCGCTCGCCCACTATGAGCAGATCAAGCGATTCACCCTGCTGCCCCACCATTTCAGCATGGAGCGCGGCGAACTCACCAATACTCTGAAGATCAAACGTTCGGTGCTGGCTCAGAACTATAAGGATCTGATAGACAAGATGTACGAAGATTAATATCCGACAATACAGATATATATGATAACAAGCGATCAGTTGAAAGATGTGCAGCAGCGCACCGAAGCGTTGCATCGCTATCTCGATATCGACAAGAAGAAAATGGAATACGAGGAGGAAGACCTCCGCACCCAGGCGCCCGATTTCTGGGAAGACAGAAAGGCTGCCGAGATACAGATGAAGAAAGTCAAGGGCCTGAAGAAATGGCTCGACGGATATAACGAGGTGAAGCAGCTGGCCGACGAACTGCAGCTGGCGTTCGACTTCTATCACGACGAGATGGTCACCGAACAGGAGGTCGACGACGACTACGCCAAGGCCGTCAAGGCTATCGAGGATCTCGAGCTCAAGAACATGCTCCGTCAGAAGGAAGATCCGATGGACTGCGTCCTCAAGATTAACAGCGGTGCCGGAGGAACGGAGAGCCAGGACTGGGCTGCGATGCTCATGCGAATGTATATGCGATGGGCTGAGGCTCACGGACATAAGGTGTCGGTAAGCAACCTGCAGGAAGGCGACGAGGCAGGCATCAAGAGCGTCACGATGGAGATCGAGGGCGGTGAGTATGCCTACGGATTCCTCAAGAGCGAAAACGGCGTCCACCGTCTCGTGCGCGTCTCTCCCTTCAACGCACAGGGCAAGCGCATGACCAGTTTCGCCAGTGTCTTCGTGTCGCCCCTCGTCGACGATACCATCGAGGTGTTTGTCGATCCGGCCCGTCTGTCGTGGGATACCTTCCGTTCGGGAGGCGCCGGCGGGCAGAATGTCAATAAGGTGGAGTCGGGAGTCCGACTGAGATATATGTATCAGGATCCCGATACGGGAGAGGAGGAAGAGATCCTCATCGAGAACACCGAGACGCGTGACCAGCCGAAAAACAAGGAGAGGGCTATGACCCTTCTGAAATCGCAGCTCTACGACCGCGCCATGCAGAAACGTCTCGAGGCGCAGGCTAAGATCGAGGCGGGAAAGAAGAAGATAGAGTGGGGCAGTCAGATCAGGAGTTATGTCTTCGACGACCGCCGCGTGAAAGACCATCGCACCAACTATCAGACGTCGGATGTCGACGGTGTGATGGATGGCAAAATCGACGGTTTCATCAAGGCTTACCTGATGGAATTCCCCGTGAACGATGATAATTAAAACTTCTAAATAATATTAACTATGAGTCAGAAAAGTAAAGCAAGAAGTGCAAAGAAAGCACAGAAAGAAGAAGAAAAGGCAAAGAATGTCGTTAGTTGGATCTTCGGCGTTCTTGTAGTGCTGGCGATTATCTACATGATTTTCAGCTTCTTCTAACCGATGAGCGGTCTGGAGATAGAACGGAAATTCCTCGTGCGCAGTTCTGAATACAAGCGCGAGGCATATTCGAGCAGCCGCATCAAGCAAGGTTATATCCTTAGTGCCCGCGGACGTACTGTAAGAGTGCGTATACGCGGGGACAAGGGTTATCTCACTATCAAAGGCCCGTCCGACGAAAAGGGCCTCTCGCGCTATGAATTCGAGCATGAGATAACTCTCGACGAGGCCGGGCATCTGATGCAGTTGTGCGAACCGGGCATTATCGACAAGACGCGTTATCTCGTCAGATCGGGAGATCACGTCTTTGAAGTTGATGAATTTTACGGAGAAAACGAGGGACTGGTGATGGCCGAGGTGGAACTGTCGTCGGAGGACGAGACGTTCGAAAAGCCCCGTTTCATCGGCCGCGAGGTGTCCGGCGACCGTCGTTTTTACAACGGTCATCTGCGTGTCTGTCCGTTTAGAGAATGGCGCGATACTTTGCCCAGAGAAGACCAAGAAGGGCTCCGATCAGCACTCCGGTAGTGTTGGCTGCGAAGTCGAGCCAGTCGCCGTCGCGTCGTCCGTCGGTGCAGTATTCCTGAAGTATTTCTATCAGCCCGCTCATCAGAGTAGGTGCTATGATGGCGAGAAGCAACAGTTTCCTGCCGTCGGCTTTTGTATGTCTTTTCACATATTCCAGCCACAATACGCTGCACGTGCCGGCGTACATTATGATATGCGTCCATTTGTCGATGAAGGCTATATCATCGAGTTTGGTATGCGGCGGAGTGAAGAAGCATAGATACCATATTACGGCGAAAAGTATGCACGAAAGAGGGTAACTTCTTAATAAATGACACAAATACTTCATCTTTTCTTACTATTTTGCTGCAAAATTAAGAATTTTTTTATACTTTTGCAACGAATTTCCGCAAAAATGGGAAAAAGAAGTAAAAATAGTATATGAAAAGTTTGGAAAGAGCAAATTTCGGTACTAAGCTCGGAGTGATTCTCGCCACGGCAGGATCTGCCGTCGGCCTGGGCAATGTGTGGCGTTTTCCCTATATGGCCGGTCAGAACGGCGGCGCCGCCTTTATACTTATATATATAGGATGCGTGTTCCTGTTGGGTCTGCCTTGTATGATCAGTGAGTTTATCATCGGTCGTCATGCCGCATCCAATACGGCCAGAGCCTACGCAAAACTGTCACCGGGCACACCGTGGGCCATCGTGGGATATCTAGGAGTGCTCACCGGCTTTCTCATCACCGGTTATTACGCCGTGGTGTCGGGCTGGTGCATACAGTATATCGGGGCCTCGCTGCTGGGTCATCTGCATGGTGATCCGGAGCATGTGCGCCATTATTTCACGGCATTCTCCACCAATCCCCTCCGCCCGATAATATGGACGGTGCTGATGCTTGGCATCTCCCATATCGTGATCGTTCATGGCATCCGCGACGGCATCGAGCGGGCCTCGAAGATGTTTATGCCCACCCTGTTTATCCTCCTGCTCATCATCGTGGCGGCATCGTGCATGCTCCCCGGCGGTTACAAGGGAATCGAATATCTCTTCAAGCCCGATTTCAGCAAGGTGACGAAGGATGTGTTTCTCGGGGCTCTCGGACAGTCGTTCTATTCTCTGTCGATAGCGATGGGATGCCTCTGTACCTTCGCGTCGTATTTCAGCCGTCAGACGAAACTGCCCGGTACGGCGGTGCAGATCGCGTGTATCGACACCCTCGTGGCCATCCTCGCGGGACTGATGATCTTCCCCGCCGCCTTTTCCGTCGGCGTGGAACCGGACAGCGGGCCGTCGCTGATCTTCATCACCCTGCCCAACGTCTTCCAGCAGGCTTTCGCACAGTTGCCCGAAGTGGGATATGTTATTTCCCTGGCGTTCTACTTCCTCCTGTCTCTCGCCGCACTCACGTCGCTGATTTCGCTTCATGAGGTGAGTACGTCGTTCTTCAGCGAGGAACTGCATATCAGTCGTACCTGGGCCGCCACGATAGTGACGGTGACCTGTTCGGTGATCGGAGCTTTCTGTTCGCTGTCGCTCGGCAATACCGACAGTCTCACCTTCGCCGGCAAGACCCTCTTCGACTGGTTCGACTTCATCACCGGTCAGATCTTCCTTCCTATCGGAGGATTCTTCACCTGCCTGTTTGTCGGATGGTATCTCCCCCACAAACTGGTGAGAGACGAGTACACCAACTGGGGCACACTTCGCGGCGGAATGTTCCACTCATATCTGTTGTGTGTGAAATACCTCTGTCCGCTGCTCATCATTATGATCTTCCTCCATCAGTTGGGATTTATCTGATTTAGCACAATAAACGGATCTCTTTTCCGTTATAAGAACAAAATGATTTAATACATGGAACACTATGCTTAGGGAATTCTTTTATTTCAACAAGTCCGACCGGAAGGTCATTCTGATAGTATTGCTTGTCACCGCGATATGCACCGGTGCATTCTTCCTCGCCGGTTCAGGCAACGGAGAGTCCAACGAACTGGTTGCCGCCGATAGTATCACGGATCAGTCCTACGGCGACTCTTCCCGCCACGGCCGATATCAATATCATCGCGGATATCGTTCGCATGGCGGCTCCTCCGACAGAGGCGGCTATTATGCTGTCGAAGGAAGGAAGAAGGAACGGTTTTACTTCGATCCCAATACCGCCGACAGTACTCAGCTGCTCCGTCTCGGTCTGCAGCCGTGGCAGGTGAGGAATATCTACAAGTATCGGGCGAAGGG